>Ga0078972_1002909_pt1 | contig 54008 bp, 50 predicted proteins | sample YelNatPaOPGAMG01_FD_67568 | JGI IMG/M metagenome (GOLD analysis project Ga0078972, IMG submission 67568) | Hot spring thermophilic microbial communities from Obsidian Pool, Yellowstone National Park, USA - OP-RAMG-01 (SPADES assembly) (version 2) | ecosystem: Environmental > Aquatic > Thermal... | reverse complement strand
GAAAAACTAGAAGATATGTTAACTTTTTAGTTGATTATTTAAAAGAAAACGAAGATACTGGGCATGGAATTGCAGTAGCCTACGCTAAAAAACAAGGATACTTAGACTATTTAAAAAAAATAAATAAAAAACTAACAAGCGAGGATATAACTTATTATGTTAACACGTTTAAACGAAAAATAATAAACAAAGAAAACTTTGAAAAAATCAAAGAAATGGGTTACACTCTTTACATTACATACCCTTATAAAAATAGTTATCTAGCTAATTACACGCTTAACCCTGATAAAATAGGAAGTTGGATTAAAAATTATAGTATTAATTGCAAATTCAATAAAAAACCAGATTACGAAAAACTATTTGAATTCGTAAAAAACAACCCAAAAAAGCCTAACCCTACTCTGGCAAAAGAATACCTAAAACAAAACAAAATTAAGTTAAGCCCAAAAAACATAGCAAGACAAATAAGTAGAATACGCTACATTAAAGAAAAAATAAGCGGGAAATTAAAAGAAAAGAAAAAATCTAAAAAAAAAGGTGAAGTAAAACGAAAGATTTAATTGAAAATGACAATAAAAGTAAAACCAAAGCAGTTTTAGACACAATGCTAGCTGAAACAATCAGAATGGAAGATAAAACCAAAGAATTACTATTAGATTTAAAGTATTTTAAAGTTTTAATCAAAAAAAAGTTAAAAGAGTTGAAGTGAAAAAAATGGAAGTTCAAAAAACTTTAGGTAAACGATGGATTTATTGTAACTATTGTAACCCACCGCAAAAAATGCTTAAAAAACAGTATAAGCTTCACTTAATTCATTATCATCATAAGTATTTAGACGGTAGTGATATAGAAGATTCTACTGTCATAGTATTAAATAAGATTAGTGAAAGAGTTTTAGACTTGCTTATAAGAAAACCTGAAACTAGAGGCAGTGATGAGTTATTAATCCTTTCTTATTTAAGACATAAAGATTACAACCCCTTGTTTAAATACAACCCTGAAACAAAGAAGAACGTGCTTATAAACCCCGATGGTTTCACAGATGAAGAATGGCTTAAAAAATTCAGAGTTTACGAAGATTTAAGACGTTGCAGGGAAGGGTTACAACACGAAGCTCTTGAAAACAGAGAACTTGGAATAGCATCTCAAATAGATTTAAAAATACTACCAAGCGAAGAAGTGATAGAAAAAAGACGTTTAAGAGATAAATACTTCAGAAAACATATTAAAACAATATTTGAAGAAAAAACAGATGATTAAAGGTGTTTTAAATGGAAAAAAAATTGTTTAAGAAAATTTTAGAAGAAAGGGTTTTGTTGTCGGCGACCTTAAACTAAGCAATATTAAAATGGTGGTTTGAAAAATGGATGAGAAAGAGTTAAAAGAAGTGGTTAACAATATTAAACCAGAAGAAATAATTAAAAGCGAGGTTAAAATTGAACATAAAAATAAAAATCAAGATTTACTTGATTTAATAGAATTAGAGTTGTTAGATTTAAGCATGGAAATTAAAACTCTTGATAAAAAAGTTGGTTTAATACAATATAATAGTTACACTCAAAACGGCAGTGTTACAGAAGAGCAAATAGATGTTATTTTCAATGATTTAATGAAAATTCAAGAAAAAGTGATGTTTATTATTAAAAAAATTGTTGAAAGCGAGTCGGGTGAAAAATTTTAACAGTGTTAAGCGATACTGAAATTGTCAATTGTTTTAATAAATTGAGGAAAGAGTTTTACTATCCTTTAGTTAGAATTAACATAATTAAAGGTGATAACTCTTCTATTTATTTCAGCGAGGGGTGTATTAACATTGGAAGAGATTGCTGTTATAACCAAAAATCAACAGAGTGTTTCATAGCTCATGAACTCGGGCATACTTTCTACGCTCCTTGCAGTTTAAGAGATTTAGTTGAAGTGGTTAACGCTGTTAGGAAAGCGGAAGAGAATTGCAACCCTAAAATTTTAAGTTTAAGTAACAATTTTCTATATGATGAGATTGTTGATTATAATATTTTTAAGCGAGGTTACGATATTAATGAAATGCTTAAAACAGTTAAAAAAAGAAAAGATAAAACGTTCCAACTTGTTCTAGCCAACCATTATAATATAACTAAAAGCAGAAAAATTAAAAAAAAACTTGACGAGAAAACTTTAAATTTAAGCAAAAAGTTAATGAAAATAAGCAAGAGTAGAAAAAGTTTAAACCAGAAAGCTATAGAACATTATAAGATTATAAAAGATTACTTTAACGATGTAAGTGAGAGTGAAATTCAAGAAGACTTAAAAAACGTTTTCGGATACCCTGTTTATGAACAGTTAAACCAAAATTTAAAAGAAGTTTTAAACGAGTTAAGCGATATTCAAAATTTTGAAGATTTTAAACAAGTTGTAAAAGACTTAAACATTCAAACTGACGAGAAAGAATTAGAGTTTGAGTATTATCTTGCAAACGCTAAAAACTTCCTACGCTTTCAAGTTAACAAGAAAAAAGAAATTCAAACGTTAAGCGAGAAAGAAAACACTGAAAATTGGAGAAGTGATGAAAACGCTGAGCTTTTAAACATTGAAGCCACGCTATTAAACGAGGGTGTTATAATACCAGATTTTAACACTTTAAAAACAGTTGAAGAAATAGGTTTAATTGAAAACAAAAACGAGAAAAAAAACATTATCTTAATACTTGACTGTAGCGGTTCAATGCTTAAAACCACGAGTTTAATAAGCGCTTTCAGTTTAATAGAAACATGCAAGCAAAAAAACTATGCGGTTGGAGTGGTGTTATTTGAAGTGAACGTGCATTATAAAAGCAAGCCCACTAGAAACTATTACCAACTTGAAAGAGAAGTATATGAAAAGTATGAAGTTAAAGGTGAGGGAACGCAATTAACACAAGCAGTTGAACAAGCCCTACAAATAAGTGATGAAAACAGTTTTTTCATAATAGTCAGCGATTTTCAAACCTACCCGTATAACGACGCTAAAATAGCTTACGACCAAATAAAAAACAAAGACAAGCATTTAATAATAGTAAACGAGAAAAAATATTCGCATAAAATACAAGACTGGCTTTTAAAAGAAGAAAACAAAACTATAATACAAACACAAGAAGACTTAAAAAAAGTAATAATACAAAACATTTAAAAATAACAGTTTAAATAAATATTAAAGATAACGCTATTACAAAGAGTAGAAGCCCATGTTAAATAAATTATTAGATTGCGAGAAAGCAATTAAGTTAAACTTCATTGGAAACGAAGAAGCTATAAGAGTAATACTAGCTGGTGTTATAGCAGAGAGAAACATTTTAATAATTGGAGGGCATGGAGTTGGAAAGTCAACGCTTTGCGAGTTAATAGGTAAGTCGCTTGGAGTGTCATTTTCAAGAGTTCAAGGCACAAACGCTTTAACAGAATCAAAGTTTTTAGCTAGGTTCCACTTAGGAAAGCTAATGCAAGGAGTAGAAGAAGTTGAATGGAAAGACTTTGTTACAAGTGAAATTAAATTCGTAGATGAGATAAACCGCATACCCCCTTACTCGCTTAACAGTTTCTTTCAAATACTAGCTGAAAATAAAGTTTCTTTCGCAGGTTCTGAAAAAAAAGTTAAAGGAGTTGTGATAGCCACTATGAACCCATCAGATGAAGGCACTTACCCGCTCCCAAAACCTTTTTTAGATAGGTTTGACTTAATAGTTAGAATAAGCAGTTTAGGAAGCGAGGAAAAAAAACTATTAAACAAAAGATTTATTGAAAACATAAACCCTGTTTTACAAGGCGATGATTTAAACGAGATTCGCAAAGAAGTGAAAAAAATAGAATTAAACCCTGACGTTGAAAACTACTTTTTTGACGTTATAAGAGACTTACAATTATGCGTTTACGATAACAAGCAGGAAATTTTAAACTTCCCGCAACCCTGCGAAACATGCCCTTTTAAAAACTACGTTTGCTCTAAAATAGAACCCAGTTCAACACTAGGAGAACGTTTATTCAGAAACATAAACTTCTTCAAAGCTTACAGTGCTATCAGCGGAGAGACTATTAGCAAAGAAATGGTAATGAAACTCCTTCCAATAATGCTTGAACACCGTTTAGAGTTCAACCAAGCTTTTATAAGCGAGTTTCCAACCAAAAGAAAAGCATTAGAAGACATTCTTAACAAAATAAACAAAAAATTTGAAGAAAGAGAAGAAACCTTCAAAATGTTAAAAGAATTCAACGAAACAAGAAGCTTGAAAACACTAGAAAACCTAGAAAGATTCGCTAAAAACGACTTACTATTAAAAGAAAAACTACAAACACTTAAAAACAACATTAAAAACGAAGCTACAACACAAACCCTTAAAACCAGCCAGCAAAACCAAAAAATGATACTAAACGAAGAAAATTTCATGCAAATAGCCGAAAAACAAGGCTTAAAAAAAGAAGTTGAAAACCTACTAAAAGACGATTTCAAAATAATACAAGTTAAAAACAACAAAATAAAACTCAACTTTAAAGTAATAGAAATAAAAGGAAAACTATACTTTGAAGGAAACATAGAACAAAACACTACAACCCCAACAAAAACAATAAACGTTACATATTAAATAAAAGGCGATAAAAATAATGAAAAATTACAGCGACTTAGAAGTTAAAATTAAACCTAAAAACAATAAAATTTTCAAAACCTTTGAAAAACAGTTAATAGCAAACAATTTAAAAAACCAAGCGTTACTTGAACAATTCAAAAAAATAAAAAACGAGTATGACGATTTATACAATAAATACATTTTTGGAAGAAAATACCCGCAACTTTACACTGCCAGCTTCTTTGCTCAAGAGCTTAAAAAAGCGTTGAAAAAACGCTTTAAAGCGAATAGACGCTTAGAAGACAAGCTAATTCACGGGTTAGTCATGATAGACTTAGACGATTTTAAGAAAGTTAACGACAAGTACGGTCATTTAAACGGAGATAAGATTCTAAACAAGGTTTGCGATGTCATTAAAAAATACTCAATTAAAGAAAAAGCTATAAGTTGCAAGTACGGAGGTGAAGAGTTCATAATATGGTTTAAAAACATTGACTTAAACCTAACCAAATTAAAACAAAAAGCTAAAACTCTAATTCAAAAAATAAACACTGAAACCAAAAAAATTAAAATCAACAAGAATTGGAAAGGAGTAACCGCAAGCGCTGGTTGCTCCATAACAACCAGCTTTCATAAAGAAAACCCAACCGCTATAAAACTCATTGAAAAAGCTGACAAACAACTACTAAAAGCTAAAAAACAAGGAAAAAACAAAGTGGTTTGAAAAAAATGAATATTAAAGAATTTAAAAAACAATTTAAAAAAAAAGGTGAATTTAAAAAATGGAAAAAGAAGAAAATAATTTAATTGTTTTAATTTTAAGTATTTTAATAGGGTTTTTTAGCGGTTTCGTTTTAGGTTTAATCGGTTTAGTTATAGGAGGTTTAATACTATACATTTTTTTAGAATTATGGGGACACCATTCTAAGTTTTACCCAATGCTTTTCTTCCTTATCAGCGGAGTTATAGGAATTATTGTTATATTAGCAATAATTTTATTCAAAGCATAAAAAAATAGTGGCGAGTAAAATGTTAGAGTTGAACAAGATTTATAATGGGGATTGCTTAGAATTAATGAAAAACATTGATGATAATAGTATTGACTTGATAGTAACTAGTCCTCCGTATAATGTAGGTATTGAATATGATTCTTGGAACGATAAACTAAGCTTAAATGATTATTTTAATTTCGCTGAAAAGTGGTTAAGTGAGAGTTTCAGGGTTTTAAAACCAGATGGTAGAATTGCATTAAATGTTAATTATGAAACTAACCAGAGATTTAATAGTGAAAGGTTATTCTTCGCTAGCGATTACTGGCAGGTAATGAAAAAAATAGGGTTTAAGTTTTTCGGCTTGGTTGATTTAAAAGAAGACCAACCTGAAAGAGTTAAATATACTGCTTGGGGTTCTTGGTTAAGCGCTTCAAGCCCTTATATTTACAATCCGAAGGAATGTGTTATACTAGCTTATAAAGAGAGTAAAAATAAGTTAAGTAAAGGAAAAAGTTATTTTACCAGTGAAAACAAGCAAGAGTTTATCAAGTTGGTAAGCGGGGTTTGGGATTACACTGCTGAAACTAAAAAATATACTGAAGCTAATTATAGTTTAAACATCCCGTTAAACGCTTTAAAAATATTAAGTTATGAGAATGATATTGTTTTAGACCCTTTCATAGGTTCTGGAACTACTGCGATTGCTTGTTTAATTTTAAAAAGAAATTACATTGGTTTTGAGATAAGCGAAAAATATTATAAAATAGCATTGGAAAGAGTGAAAGAAGTTGAATACCAACAAAAGTTAAAATAAAAAGTAAGTTTAAATCATGGTGTTTGAGCATGCAATTGAATAAAGTCTATCAAATGGATTGCATAAAAGGAATGAATGAATTAGAAGCTGGAAGCGTGGATATTATAGTAACCTCTCCACCTTACAATATAGGAGTAAATTATAATTCATACAATGATAACATGGAATTTGAAGATTACTTAAATTGGATGGGCGAGTTTGGTAAGGCTTCTAAAAGAGTGCTTACAAATAAAGGGTCGCTATTTTTTAATATTGGAGATAAGTCAAGTGATGAACTTAAAGCGTTTGAAGTGGCTAAAAAAATAAATGAGAATTTAAGACTACAAAACACTATACATTGGATAAAACACATATCAATACCAGAAGAAAATATAAGCGTCGGGCATTTCAAACCCGTAAATAGTAATCACTTCTTAAATAATTGTCATGAGTATATTTTTCATTTCACAAAAAACAAAGATGTTGAATTAGATAAGTTAGCTATTGGAGTGCCTTATGTGGATAAGACTAATATAAAAAGATGGAAGTCTGTAAAAGCCGATTTAAGAGATAGGGGTAACGTGTGGTATATTCCTTATGAAACTGTACAATCTGAAAAAGAGCATCCAGCACCATTCCCAGAAAAGCTTCCTGAAATGTGCATAAAATTACATGGTTATAATAAAAATACTGTTATTTTAGACCCGTTCTTAGGCTCTGGAACTACCTGCGTGGTAGCTAAAAGGTTAGGATGTAATTACATTGGTTTTGAAATAAGCGAAAAATATTATAAAATAGCATTGGAAAGAGTGAAAGAAGTTGAATACCAACAAAAGTTGTAATAAAAACAGGTGGTTTAAACAAAGTGAGTGGGAAAACCCATGATTTTAATCGTGGGATGAAAACGAACCGTTTTTCTCTATTTTATCACGCTGGAAACGCTGGCAAAGAGGGGTGCAAACATTTAAATACCCTTTTAAACTTAAATTTTTAATTGAAAAATGAAAAAGACTTTTAAGTACAGGTGCTACCCTTCTGAAAAACAGGTAAAGCGATTGTCAACGCAAATGTTTTTAGCTAAAATTATTTACAACCTGCTTTTGGAAGAAGCTAAGAAGCACTATAAAGAAAAACATGAAACGCTTTCCAAGTTTGATATGAACAGCCTAATAAAAAAAATCAAAGAAGAACAACCAGTTTACAAAAAAGTTCACAGTCAAGCGCTTCAAAATGTTTCTGACAGGCTTTCTAAAGCTTTTCAAAACTTTTTCCGAAGAGTTAAACAAAAAAAACTCGGAGGGAAAGTGAAGGTCGGCTACCCTCGTTTTAAAAAATTCGTTTCAAGTTTAACTTACCCTCAAACAGGCTTTAAATTAACTGATAGCAAGGTTTTACTTTCTAAAATCGGAGGGGTTAAAATCGTGAAGCACAGGGAGTTAGAAGGCATTCCTAAAACTCTCACAATTAAACAATCTAAGAGTGGGAAGTGGTTTGCTAGCATTACAGTTGAAATTGAAGATAAACCTTTCAAGTCAAACGACAAGCCAGCGGTTGGAATGGATTTAGGTTTGAAAGAACTAGCAGTCTTATCAGACGGGGTTATAATACCTAACAATCATATTAAAAAGAAACTTGAAAGCAAGGAAGACAAGTTGCACAGGCGGGTTTCGTTGAAAAAGAAGGGGAGTGTGAACCGTTTGAAAGCGAGGTTAAAGCTTTCCAAGTTTTCAGAAAAAATGACTAATAAAAACAATGATTTTTTGCACAAGCTTTCGCATTTTCTTGTTAACTCGTATTCTTTTATAGCTTACGAGGATTTAAATATTAATGGAATGATTAGAAACCACCGTCTTGCTAAGAGTATTAGTCAAGCTTCTTGGGGCAAGCTAATCCAACTGTTACAATACAAGGCTGAAAGTGCTGGTTGCGTGACAGTTGGAGTTAACCCTAAGAACACTAGTCAAACATGCAGTAACTGCGGGAATAAAGAAGAGTTGAAATTATCTGACAGGGTGTTCAACTGTGTGAAGTGTGGTTTAACTCTTGACAGGGATTTAAACGCTTCTAAAAACATTCTAAAAAAAGCTTTAGAAGGTACCGCTGGACGAGCGGGAAGTAACGCCTTTGGAGATAGTGTAAGACCTTTCGCAAAGGAAAGGCTGTTGTCGTTGAAAGAGGAACTATATTTGAAAAGCTTGGAAAAAGGTTTTTCATTGGAAGCCCACCCGCTTTAGCGGTTGGGAGGATGTCACATGGACTCGCTTTGCGATGGTCAGCATTTTGGAGAGTTGATTGGCGAGGGGGTTAATGGTAACCCGCTTAAAATTAGTGGTAATTTATGGGTTCCGTTTGAAACGTATTGCTCTAAACATTTAACTTACAAGAGTTGGCATGAGTATCCTAAAACTTTTGAGAATATTGAAAACTGGTTTAAAAAACCTGTAAGTGAGGGGGGTATTTTTAGTCTTTTCGCAAGGAAAAGGGGTTTAGTAATGAAGCCTGAGGGTATAGTGTTTCACAGGAGTAATGGTGATATGTGTAAGTTAAGACTTGACATGTTCGAGTTTTATTACGAGCAAAACCCTAGCGCTAAACAGCATGGGCATGGTTGAAAATATTCTTTTAAATGTTGAACGGGTTGTTTTAAACCAAAAAGTATATAAATATAAATCACGTTTAAAGTTGTAGTATGAATTGGCTTGTTGCTTTAATAATAGGGTTTTTCGGTTTTGTTTTATACGCTGGTTTAGAGTTATGGGAGAAGTATATCGCTAAATACAACCCTGTTAAAACTATTGAATCTCCTGAAATTAAAGTTGATTCTGAGTTAATTGAAAAAATTAATGTTGAGGGGTTGCTAGCGTATAATTTAGGCGAGAGTCAAAGCTTGGTTGACGGTTTAGCTAGCGAGTTAATTGAAAAAAATGATAAGGATAAGGTTGACGTTGAAGAGAACATTACTAAAAGTGTTAATGAAAGTGAAAGGAAAAGAATAGAAGATTTTATGAAAACAGGTAAGTTTTACAATTATACTGGTAAAAAATTTGTTATAAGCGCTGTTGACCATACTCCTTTAGGAGAACTTAAAGACTTTGTTTTTAATAATAATCAGCATTTAGTTAGCGTTATATCGCCATCAGGTGAGCTTAAATACTATGGTCCAAGTTCAGAGCTTTTATCAGGTGTTTGGACTAGACAGTTAGACCACAATTACTTGACAATAAATGTTAACGCTGATGGTATGATAGTAGAACCTGCCTATAACGTGGTAGTGATAAAGTGAAACGTTATGAGCTTAAAAGACAGGTATATAACTAAAAAAAAAATTTTAGCTGATGATTTAGATTTAATTAAAGAGTATTGTAAACGCAGGGGTTGGAATGTTAAAAGAGTTTACTATGATAGTATAAAACGAAATAATTTTATGTTTGAGTATAATATTGAAAAGCAAGAGTTAATCATAAACTTAAATTTTATAAACACTATTAAAAATAACAATTTACTTGAAAACGATAAAATAATATTAATATGAAAAGAACACAGTGATTTAGTTAAAATGATAGTGAAACTTGAAAAAAAATTAGTAACCTGCAAAAAGTGTGGTTACAGTTGGAATACTAGAAGTGGAAGAAGATATGTTAACTGTCCAGCGTGTGGCAGTTCAGTAAAAATAAGAAGTATAGAAGAAGTTAAAAAAATAATTAAAGAATTAAACAATAAGAAAGAAGTTGAAAAAACCGATTTGAATAAAACGAGTTGAAGTTTTTTTGGAAGATAAAAAAAATGAAAGTAACATAAAATTCGTTTCAGCGGTTATTTTAAGCAACATAGTGTTAATTGGAGGGTTGCTATTACTATTATCAAACTTTATAATGCAATCAACCACTCAAACAGTTTTCATTTTAATATACTTGTTAATGTTTTTCATAATAATAATTCAAATTTTTGGCTTGTTAGCTAGTTTTAAAAGAAACAATTGGATTAACATAAACTTGAAAAGTAAGTACTTTATAATAAGTAGTTTTATAATAGCGTTAGCTTGTTTAATTGAAACTGTAAACCATTTAAACTTCACTTGGCTTTTATTTTTAATAAGCTTGTTTCAACTGCTAGTTTCAAGCTCAATTGGAGGTTTTAAAAACCTTTCAGGAGTTAAAAAAGAAGAGCAAGGCGATAAAAAATAGATAAGTACGTTAAAGGAGCTTCAGCTGAAAGACAGTTAAGAAAACTAATTGAAAGCGAAGGTTTCATGGTAATCCGCAGTGCTAAAAGCGGGGTTGACGGAACTTCACCTGACTTAATAGCACTATCTAAAAACTATAATTTCATAGTAGAGTGTAAAGCTTGGGAGGGAGGGTTAAACTTCAAAAAAGAAAAGATAAACATAATGAAAAACTTTGAAAAAAAAACAAACATTAACTTCTTCATAGCTTGGAAAATGAACAATAAAGGTTGGAGGTTCTTTCCACTAAAATTCTTACATGAAAACGAGAAAGGGTTTTCAATACCTGTAAAAGATTTTGAACTAGGGTTAAGCCTAAAAGAAATACTAAACCTAATAAAAAAAGGTGGTGAAAACACATGAAAGAAGTGGTTAAAAGCGGGGAAGAGTTAACTTATGAAAAAATAAAAAAACTAATTAAAAAAGAAAGAGCGAGGAAAAAAAACATTAAAAAAAGAAAAATAATATACAAGTTTAAAAAAAAATGGTGATAAAACAAATGAATAAAATCTTATCCCTAGCGTGGCTTACTATCGCAGTAGCAGGGTGGATTGGAATGATAATAATAGGATACATAGTATTCTCGCTAATGACTTTAATACACGGGGAACAACACTGGTAAGCGAACACTCGAAACATTTAAATACTAGTTTAAACATAATAATAACTTCTTAAATTTTAAACGAGAAAAGCATTTCATAAGAGTTCTTTTATCCTGAACAACAAAAATTCAACTGCAAGGAACCTCTAGAAATCTTTTTTCAAAAAATAAAGTGATTTAAAAAATGAAAAAAAACATAAATAGATTAAACATTCTAAGACAATACCTAAAACTATTAAAAATGGAAAAACCTACAGGCAGTCAACTGAAAAGATTACAAGCGAGTATTTACATGTTACAAGAGTTAAGCGGTGAAAAAATTTACAACGATTTTCAAATTAACAGCGAAAAAAGAATAGAAAGCGCTCAACTAGCAATAGACCTAAAGTTAATTAAAAACGAAAGTTTTAAATACTAGTTCTAATTATAAGTTAAGCATGTATAACGTTACTATTGAAGGAATAAAAGCACATCAATGTAAAGGAGAGTTTAAACAAGATGGTAGTGTTAGCAAGTGTTTCCTTAAATTATACGATTTTAAAGAGTTACCTGAAGAGGTTAAAAGCAAGGTAATTGATAAGTATCGTGATGATGTAGGCGTAGTACTTTCTGATATTATAACTGAAGATATTTTATCTAACGCTAAAGATGAATTTAAAAAAAATAAAATTAAATTAAAAGAAGATAGTAAAATAGACGCTTGCTGGGAATTGTATGGTCAAAGCGCTGGAGTTGCTTTAACTGGCGACGTTGAGTATAAAAAACATCATATTAAAATGGAAGTAGATAGAGATTGTATACAAAGAGTTAATGATGAGACGTACGCTTACGAGGAAGACAGTAAAGACTTTTCAGAAGAAGCTAAGAGTATAATTAAAGACATAGATGACGACCTATTTAAATTAGCAAGAGAAGATTATAAAAATATGACTTCAGATGAATCCATAGCTGAAGACATAGAAACTAGGGATATTCTTTTTTGGAAAGATGGAACAGAGTTTTAATTAAAGCAAAAGTGAGCGGTGTAAAATGATTCCTTTAATGTTTTTAAGTGTTATTACTGTTTTAAATGGTAATTGCGGTTTTAACCCGTTTTGCTGGGCTTTCGGCAGTGGTTACGATAAAACTTCTTTTATTGATGGTTTAAATGTTTGGTTTGCTGAAATGTCAGGTAATGAAAGTAATGTTATTAACGCTTTCATGAGAATTAGAAGCCAAAAAAGTTTAGAGTTACGTCAACTAGCTAGTTACTTGCAAGATAATAATTCAAATTATAGTGAAGATAACGTGTTAAACGCTATTAATGAAACTTGGAGTGAAATTCCAAGCGTGGACTCGCAAATTTTTAAAATAAGCGAGTTTAACTACACTCAAAGCGTTAACAACGACATTTTAAACGCAACATCGTTCCTTGACGTTGAAAACCAGGAGGATATTGAAACTCTTGAAAACGTTTCAAAAATCGTTAACGGAACGCCAGCTTATAACGTGATTCAAAACGTTATTCAAATGCAAGAAACACATAAAAACTATATTGAAAGCAAGTTAAACTCCAATAATAACACTCCAATAATAACTCCTATTGGATTAAACTCAACCGAGTTAAACACTGTGATAAGCCAGCAAGTTGAAGATTACGATAATGGAATGCCAGCAAATCAAACAATAACACCAGTTATAAGCCAGTACTCAATGAGAATAAACACTACTTACTTAAACAACCTTAAAGTGCCTGGAATAACCATCAACCACATTCAAAACCAGTGAAAAACCTTTTTTTTTAAAAAACCCTCCATTAACCACGCATTGTTAACATTCAAATGCGAAAGATGTGAGCGTGAATGAATAACAAGAACAGAAGAAGCTCAGATAGTATGCTCAAAATGTAAAAGCCATTATTGGGATAAACCTTTGCATGATAAAAAGCAATGATAAAATATAAACAAATCATATTAGTAGGTAATAATCAAGAAAAGATGGTCATTTACGCTAATGGTAGAAAGGTAAAAAGGAAACTTAAAGATTATGAGATAGATATGGGAGAAAGAGGAATTTATAATAATAAAAATAAGCTTAATGATTTAACAGGAAAGGAATGGACTTTTTTTATAAATTCTGTTCAGGTTACAGATTTTGCAAAGAATGAGGAGGAGTTTAGACTTTGGAAATATTTACAAGAATCAATAATTGAAACAAAATACCCTACAAATGGAAATTATTCTATTGGTCATAATCTAAGAAAAATACATCCTTCTCCTAAACCACCCCAATTAATGAAAGATATAATCGCATTTTTTACTAAATCAGGTGGATGGGTACTAGACCCATTCATGGGTGTTGGAGGAACATTATTGGGCGCATCTTTGCTAGAAAACAGAAACGCCATAGGAATTGATTTAGAAAAAAAATATATTGAGATTTATAATAAAGTGTGCGAACAGGAACATCTTAAAAAACAATTATCAATTTGCGAAGATTCTCGTAATATTCTTAAAATAGAACAAATTAAAAATCAAAAATTTGATTTAATCTTAACAGACCCTCCTTATGCAAACATGCTTTCTAGAAAAAGAACAGGTGGAGACCGTAAAGATAAAGGTTCTTTTACAAAAGATGATAGAGATTTAGGCAATATAGCTTATGAACAATTTTTACCAGAATTCAGGGAAATTATAGAAAGAGCAGTTTCTCTTTTAAAAAATAAAGGGTATTTAGTGGTTTTTTGCAAAGATATGCAACCAACAAATAAACATCATAATCTTCTTCATGCAGATATTGTAAATGAAATATGTAAAATACCAAATGTTTATTTCAAAGGGTATAAAATATGGTATGACAAAACAATTAATTTATACCCTTATGGATACCCATTTTCTTATGTTTCAAATCAACTTCACCAATTTATATTAATATTTAGAAAGGAGATATAAAATGGAAGGGAAAAATTTATGGATATTAACCAAAAATTATATAAATATAAAATGCTATTAAATTTTAGTAGGTTTAATTTAAAAAAGAGGCGATTGTGAAAAAATGAGTTTAAAAGATGAAATGAAAAAAAAATGCGAGAGTGAAGGTGGCAGGTGGGTTGATGATGTAAACGCTGTTTGCATTATGAACGAGAAAACAGAAGATTTAGCTGAAAAAGCTAGGAATTTACAGAAAGTATGTGGGGATAACAACGGGATTTTTGAAATTAAAAAAGTTGATGAAAACGTAGCGTTAATGTGTAAAATTAAGAAATGATTTTCAAAGGATGCCGTTTTAAACGCAATGGGGATTTAGTTTGCAGAGTTTTATACGATAGAAGGGAGTTTGAAAAACAAAATTTTAATAACAGTAAAAGTAATATTACTGGAAGTGAAGTGAAAGTAAAATTAAGTAAAGGTAGTGTGAATGTGTGCTAAACTATATGTTAACCAAACTTGCGGTTATTGTAAGGAAGCTGAAAAAATTATAATAAAACAAGTTATTGAAAACGGGGGGGAAGTTGAAATAATAAATTTAGATTCAGGAGTGTTCCCTAAACTAGTGTTAAAAGACGGTACTAAGTTGACTGGGTTGGATAAAATAGAAAAATTTTTTAAATGAAAACCAAAAATTATATAAATATAAAACGCTTTTTAATTAGCGTTATCACTTTGGCTTTAAAATTATATGGTGTGTCGCTTGAATAAAATAGAGTTAAAAATAGGGTTAATGCTTTTTCTTTTGGTTTTTTCTTTAAAAGGGTTTTCAGTTCAACCTTCTAGTTTGAATTTCACTTCAATTAATAGTCAAATTTTAACAATTCAAAATAACGATAGTGTTAATGAGAGTATTACTATACTGCCAGTTGGCAGTTCAGCTTCATTTTTTTCTTTAAGTAACACTAGCTTGCAGTTAAGTGTTAACGCTACTGCAGTGGTTAACGTTAGCGTTATAAATAATCCTAATGGTTTTTTAACAGGAGAGTTCGTGTTTTTAAGTAGTTCAAATCAAATAATAGTGCCTAATTCTATTAATATTACTTCTAGTGGCGGTAGCGTTGGTCAAGAGTTAAGCGTGATTCCAACCATGCATAGCGTTTACCTTACTACTAGCGATAACACTTATAATAGTATTAATACTATAACTAACAATGGTAATAACACGATTAACATTCAAAACGTGGTTTTAGAGCCAGAATCTAATTTTATTAGTTTAGGGAGTTTTAACTTACAACCTTTAAGTCCAGGGCAGAGTGAAACAATACCTGTTGTTATAAACCCTCAGCAAGCCACTCCCGGGGTTTACACTGGAAATCTAGCAATATTCGGAGTGGATAGTCAAGGTAATTACTTAAACTCAACTGTTAGTTATAGCGTGACAATTCAAGGCGCTTCTTCTTATACTGGAAACGCTAACTCAACAATTCAAATACCTGCTTTCACTCCTGTAAACACTCCTTTTAATATTCTAATAGCAAACTTGCAACCAAGTGAAACTGTTAGCGTGTTATTCAACCCTATGGAAGGAGTTTCATGTAACCCTTCAGCTACTAGCTACTCTAACGGTTTTTGGAGTACTCAATGTGTTATAGTTAACAGTGGTATTTACAATGTTCAAGTAACTATTTTTTACACTAACAAAAACGCTAACGTTCCCATTAATAGTTGGAATCAAGACTTACTAGTTGGTTTAAACAGTAACGATTTAAGTTTCAAGTTCACTCCTCCTTTCAACCCAGGTCAAACTAGTATTATCCAATTAGTTGATAATTCCACTGGTAACGTGGTCTTCTCAAACGCTCAATTCACTATTAACGGTAATAATAGCGGTAACACTATAAACCCGACGCCAGGCAAGCAGTACACTATCTGCGCTTTACTATCAGGACAGAATAACATTTGCACTACTTTAAACACTCCACTACTACCAATGGTTATAACAGCGAGTCCTTCACAACCAAGTGAAGGTCAAGCTGTAACCCTAACAGCAACATCTAACGGTAATCCAATCCAACCAGTGTTTTACTTAAACGGCGCTCCACTTCAAGGTAACACTTTCACAGCTAGTATTGGAACCGAAGTTATAACAGCGCAGTTAGACGGTTATAATCAAGGCAGTTTAACTATAACCCCCACTCCAATAGTAAACAACCTTCAATCATACCCTTACGGTAGTAACATTCAACTAACCGTAACACCAGCTAGTAATTGGACTGTGTTATACGCTCCTAACAGTGAAGTTCAACCCACTATAATAGCAAGCGGGTATTCAAACCAAATACAACTTAACAACACTCAAGCTGGTTCTTACACAATCCAAACAAACGGTCAAACCATTGGAAGTTTCACAGTTTCAAACCCTAGCATACTAGATTTAATACCAAGCTGGGGTTACGATTTAATAGCTGGTTTCTTCATAATGGTATTACTACTTGTTATTTGGATTTTCTTTAAAGGAAGAGAAGAAAAAAGAAAAAACTCTGCTTCAATAGGAGGTTGGGGGGTCTCAAAAGAAGAACCTAGAAAAATAAGCTTTAGCGAAAGAAGTGGTAAAACATGAAAAGTTTTAAAAAAAAGGTGGTTATTAACAAATGAAAGCACTGATATTCCCATCATATAATTGTAATTTAAAATGCTCTCACTGTTTTAACCCTGATAAGTTCAGGTTCGCTGGCGCTGGAGGTTTAGAAGAGTGGCAAGACGCTATTCTAACACTAGCTAAACTAGGAGCTACAAAGTTAATTCTAATAGGCGGTGAGCCTATGATGGTTCCCTACTTACCTAAACTTTTAACATTTGCTTTAAAACTACAATTCAAGAAAGACGGGGTTTTTTACAACCCTTACAAGTTTGTAAGCATTCAAACAAACGGAACTGTTGAAAACTCAACTCTTTTTAAAACAATTGAAGACGAGGGCTTAAATAAAAACAAAATTGGTTTCACGGTAAGCTTAGAAGGTTCAACAGCTGAGGAAAACGACAGGGTTAGAGGTAAAGGAAACTTTGAACAAGCTTTAAAAACAGCTAAAAAGTGGAGGTCTAATGGTTACAATGTTACAATTAGAAGCACTATATTTGAGTGGAATGACGTTGTCAGAGTGGCTAAACTAGCAAAATACTTTGATTTTAACTTCACAGCCGTTAGACTCCTACCATCAGGCAGAAGCGAGAAAAACAGTGAAGGAAACCTACCGTCAGAAGAAAAGCTTTACAGGGTTTACAGTGATTTAAGCAAGCTTGACAGTGAAAGCGAAACCTCAATAGTATGCGAAGACAGTCCTTACTACCTTTACAACGAGAGGCTAAGAAACAAGTACTTAGAAGTTATTAAAAAGAATGGTAGCATTTGCCCTGCTATAAGCTTTCAAGAGTTAGCAGTAGACCCTCTAGGAGTGGTGAGTGTTTGCCACATGACGTTAGACCCAAGTAAATACCCTGATTGGATTGTAGGAAACATTTTCAAAGATGATTTTAACACGCTAAAACAAAACTGGGTTAAAGTTGTAAGTAAACTAAAAAGCAAGCCTTTAAACACTAAATGCTCTAACTGCAAGTACAGTAGCATTTGCAACGGCGGTTGCACGTTTTACAGTGTTAATAGTCAATTCAGAGGGGATAACTACTGTCCAATCAATAAAATGAATTTAAATAACATGGGAGTGATTTAAAAAAATGAGTTTAAAAACAATAGATTGGAAAACATTCTACTATGGTAAGCTAGGAAAGGTTACAATAAACTGTAATAGAAACATTCCAAAAGACCCTTCACTGTTAACCTGCGTTTACTCACGTGAAATTAACCAAGTTGAAATGCCTTATAAAAAAGTTGAACTCCGCTTAAACGATTACACTAAAAAAGCGTTCATAACCAGGCAAATAGGATTCAAAGAAAAAAACAACAGTATAAGTAAAAGCGAGTTTAGTGATATTAAAAAATTATTAAACCGGGAAGGTTATGATATGGTTGGTGAAGGTTTTTAAAACATGAAAATAAAAGTATTGTTGTTAATATTAGGCGTTCTACTAATACTAATAGCCCTTTTAGTTGAAGTTAAAAGTTTAAGCGTTAACCCTACAAGTATACAAGTGTTCCTACCAGCTAACTCTAACGGTTTAACCTACTTAACAGTGTATAACACTACCAATCAAACTATTTTCACGCTACAACCTCAAAGTAGTGGTAACGTTACAATGTTATTCACAAACCAAACTTTAAACAACGATAGTATAATAACACTAAACATAACAGTTGGAAACTATTCCACTAACACTAACATTACAACACCCTTTGTTTTCGAAGCTAGTAACGGTGGAACGCCAGTTTATAGTTTAGTAAACGTGTTTATTGAAGCTCAACCAGCCTTAATAGGCAACCTCACTCTTGACAACCCTTACTGCGGTTTAAACAAAAACATTACAATACCCTTCTACGAGCAAGGATTACTAAACCCTAACACAATACAATTCAACTTAGATGGTAATTACTACACTCCAACAATAATCAACAACACGGTAAACTTTATAACACCTTACCAACCTCTTTGCGGTAACCACACTGCAAGCTTAACACTTTCAGACCAGCCAAGCTCAAACATCAACTTACAATACGGAAGCCCTAACACTGCAAACGCAACGTGGAACTTCACTTTAACACCAGAACCAACCCCTAACTTCACTGTAAACACTTACCCGCTCATTACAAGCACTAGCTATTTAAACTTAACAGGTTGGTACGATAACACCATACCAACACTGTTTTTAAACGTTAACAACAATCAAGCGGTTTTAAACAACAGCTTCTGGAATGCAATAATAAACCTAAACCAAGGCTTAAACACTATAAACATTACAGCTGGAAACCAAGCTGGAAACACCACTCAAAGCATAAACATAACACTAGACCAAACCCCGCCTTCAATAACAACCACAATAACAAACAACAACATAGACACTGCAAACTACACTTACAGCGTTACAGACACTCAACCAATACAAAGCATATTCTACAGTTTAGACCAAAACCCTCCAACACAACTATACAGCAACGCTAACACCATACAATTAAACACTCTAAACCTAACACCAGGAGTTCACACTATAACCCTAAACGCTACAGACAATCTAAACAACACAAACTCAAACACTATAACACTCACAAGCTCCACTGGAATGACAACACCAGTAATAACAAACATAAACAACACTTTCCAATACCAATTCACACTAAAAGGAACTTCATACTACACTCTAAACGTGAGCGGGTTACCAGCCACGCCATCAATACAAAGCCCTTACTACAACGGTGTTTTCAACAACACTGTCAAAATATACGCTGGAAGCCTAACCAACAACACTGTACAAGTTAACTTCAACCTAACATTCAACTTCCCATTAAACGCTAACAGTGGAAACTACACTTACAACTGGGCGATAACACCAACATGAAAATAACAATAAAACAAAAAATAAACGTAAGATTAACAATAGCACTATTAATATTAATAGCCCTATTAGCAATTATAATTTACACGCAACCTCTAATCTCAATCATAATAATAATCATCATCATGATACTAATACTAACCAGTTTAATTAAAATTAAAAAAAAACCTGTTACGAGTTGATATGAAATGAACCCTGAAATCATAAACTTAAAATGGAGTGGAGATTACTCAGAAGGAGTTACAATAGAATGCGAATTCCGAAGAAACTTTATTGAAAACCTGAAAACAGGAGTAGCTTACAACAAAACCCACGTTAAATTCAAATTCCTACTAGACAACATTAAAAAAGAAGGAAAGTGGGTTATCACAGAAAGAGGAGAGTTAAACCAATCAGAATTAAACTACATAATAGAAGAATTCAAAAAAATAATACCCTACATACCAATAACAAAAAACAATCAAAATAAAATAATAACAGAAACCAAAAAACAAGAACCTGAAAAAGAAAAAACAACAATAGAAGCTAAAAACACAGATAAAGAAAACACTGAACAAATTAAAAAAATAACCGAAGATTTAGAAAACAAAATCCAAAAACTATTAAACCTAACAGAAGAACAAGTAAACAAAATAACCGAAATAACCACTCAAAACAACATTCAAATAAACGAAAAAATAAACAGCATAGAAAAAGAAATTCAAAACCTGAAAGAAAAAATAAATCAAATAGAACAAGTAACAGAAAACCTAAAAAACAACAACACAGAAGATAATAACCCCGTACTAACAGAATTAGAGCAAACAATGAAAGACTTTGACGACGCTAGCAGAGCTGACATAATCAAAATGCTTAAAGAAAAAATAGAAAACCCAGTTGAAAACGAAAACTTAATACAAGAAGAGAAAAACTTTGAAAACAACTTTGAAAACGAAAACCCTGAACAAACCACGCAAATAACAAACACTAACCTAACACTACAAGGAATAATAGGAAACATTGAAGGAACTCCTAAAGACGAGGAAACAATAAAACAAACAGAAGAATTAATTGAAAAACAAAACCAAAAAATAGAAGAAGAAAAAGACTTTGAAAACTATTTCAAAAAAATGAAAGAAAACTATCCTAACAAGCAAAACATAAGCATACAAACAGCCAAAAGCTTCTTTTTAGATAACTTCAAAGATAAAAAACCAAACGATTGGTACGGATTTGTAAAATGGCTTAAAGAACAAAATAAAATTTTAGATAAGAAAGGAAACCTTTTCATAAAAATACAAGATGATTAGAAAACATGAAAAAAACGTTAATAGCATTTTTAACCCTGACATTAATAGTTTCAGCGCAATGGGTTTACAACGCAAGCGGAAGCCAAACATTCTACTTCAACCAAACAAACAACACTAACACTACAATTTTATACGTCAACCAAACTCAAATAACAAGCCTTTCAATAAACAGTGTTACAAACAACAGTGCTTTAATACAATTAACATCAAATCAAAACGCCAACTGGGTTTTAAACTACGGAACCACGCTAAACTTTTTAACAAGCCAGTTAACAGCCACAAACACAAACAACCCTACATTCCAGCTAACAAACTTAACCAACGGCACTACCTACTACTTAAACGTGACTGCTTGCAATAACAACTGTTCAAACGTTAACTCAAACTTCCAAACACTAACAAACAACACAATATACGTAAACAACACTATATACGTAAATCAAACTCAAAACCTAACTGTTAACACTCCCATAATAATACCATACGAAAACTCAATACAATTCATACTATCCAGCAACATTCCAAGCAACGCTACAATAAAATACTCTACAAACAATTCAAACTTAAACAACATTTACAACGATAACACTCTAACCACCTTGAAAAACATTACAATAACAAACTTAAACCTAAACACAACATACTACTATAACATAACCCAATGCGATGGTAACAACACTTGCATTACGCAAAACACTCAAAGCGTTACAACCCTACCAAACAACACAATATACTTAAACAACACTATAATACAATACGTTTACCTAAACAACACTAACACTAGCGACAATTCAACCCTCCCTAGCTTACCAAATAACAACAATCCAAGCTTACCTAGCTTCCCAAACAGCAACACTAACACTATAAACACTAACACTACAAGCAACCTAACAGTCAACACTACAAACACTAACAACACAACATTAAACACTACAAATAACACTATACAACAATACGCAAACTACTACGCCACGCCACCGCAAAACTCTAACGATTACACCACGCCAGTAATAATACTAATAGCAACAATAATAGACGTGGCATGGTTCTCAAAATGGCTTAAATACTATAAAAACATTAAAAAACAACAAAAACCAGTTCAAACAGAAAAACCTAAAACAGAAAACAAAGAAAAAGAAAACCAAGAAGTGGTGATAGTTTAAATTAAAACCAAAAATAATATAAATATAAAACGATATTAAATTTTAGTAGGTTTAATTTAAAAAATAGGCGATTGTGAAAAAATGAGTTTTGAAAGTTTTAAAAAAACATGTAAAGAATTCGGTGGAAGTGAAGTAAACATTGAATACTCTCCAGAAGAGTATAACGTAGAAACATGTTTAGTTGACAAAAAAAACGAGAAAGCTTTTAAAATGTTAAAACAAAACTGCGGTTATGATAAAACTGTAATAACAATAGATTACGAGACAAACGGGGAAAACAGTGGAAGCGTGGTAATCTGCACTGAAAAAATTAAAAATTATAAAGAAGTGAGTTAAAAATGAAAATGCCTAAAAATAGAACTGAAATAACCTGTGAAACCGAAAAAACAGACGACCCTAACATTATTAGAGTAACATGCGTTCTTGAAGAAAGAGATGAAAACCTAGCAAAAAGAGTAACTGGAAACGTTGTAGCTCAAATAGACAAGCAAGACGGGACTATACAATACCTAAAAAAGAAAGCTTCAGCTGAAGATGAAAACAAAGTTAGAAAAAAAATAGAAGGTTTAGTTGAAGACATAGTTAAACAAGCTTGAAAATAACAAAAAGTGAGTTTAACAATTGCAGGATGAAGTTAGTTTTGAAATTTTAAGTGAAGACTTACCAGTTGAAGCTTTAGAAATTTACAATAACAGTAAAAACCTTTTAGAAGACTGTAAAAACCTGAAATTTGAAGTTGAAAACAATAAAATTAAAATGAGCGGGTTCGACTTTGAAAAACTAGGAAACATTCAAACCAAACTATTCAACCTTATAAGACAGTTAGCAGTTACAATAAGAATTAAAAGCACTACAATAGACTTCACTCAAATAGTAATACCTACAATTAGTAAAACGCCAAACCCTAACTTAAAAGAATGGGAGGTTTACATAGACGAGTTAATCAAAAACTACAGCAAGTACGAGGAAGATATTAAACAAAACAGCAGGATGGTATCACTAACCGCAAACCCTCAAAACTTTAACAGTTTCAAAAGCAACATACAACACTTTCCAATACAAATCATAACACAAATAGAAGACAGTTGGAGAGAAATAACCAAAAACGAAGACTTAGACTGGAAAGAAAGACTACTTTTAAAAAGAAAAGCAGAGCATCAAATAAAATACAAACTTAAAAAACTAGAAGAAGCTAGTAAAAGCATACTTGAATACTGCCAGCAAAGCTACATTGACGTTGACATTAAAACAGTTAACATTAAAAGCTTTGAAATCTTAAAACAATTCAACGATTTATGCGACACTTTCACAAACGAGATTATAATCAAAAAAGCCTTTCAAGAAAACTCACATGAAAACCTTAGAAAAATACTTGAAATGATTATAAGCGAGGTTTACGAAAAAAAACCAGCCTTCGCTAAACTCATAACAGAAAACAAAACAATTAAAACTGAAAACCCTCTAAGCTTACAACCAATATGGAAATCGCAAAGAGAAACAACAACGCAAAACCTAAACAACTACTACAAAATGAAAATAGAAAACAAAATCCAAACAATCAAATCAAACCTATACTACTTTGACGATGATAAAACTATAAAACTCGCTGTTAAAGAACTAAAAGGCAAGACAGAAAAAGAAAAAGAACAATTCTGGAAAAACTTCATAGTTAAAATACTAATGACAGCGGGGGTAACACCAATAATGGTAATACAAGATAAAAAAGTGAGTTGAAAAAAACATGAGATACTTAGAAAGCGAGGCGATTGCAGATTTAAAAGCGTTATTCGTTAGCACGCTAGTAAATGACGACCACTTCTGCCCATTCTGCCATGACTTGAAAGGACACTTAGAAATTATAAACTCTACACTACCAGCGGAATTCCAAATACCAATCATAAGCGTTGACTCAACAGACCCAAGAGTTGACAGGCTAGCTAGAATACTTGAAAAAATGGGTTTAGAATTACAATCACCAGTATTAGTATACAATGGAAAAATTTACATTGGAGAGTTAAGTAAAAAACACTTCGTAGGCTTGATTTACGAGTTACTCGCTCAAAACGGTTACATGAGGTAGAAAAAAAACATGGATTTTAAAATTCTAGGAAAAACAATTAAAATAGAAGTTTTAAAACACAAAGCGGAAGTAGAGTTAAAAGAAGAAACCAGCGTTTTCAAACCTAAACCAGTATATAAGTACTTCACAGTAATAGATGGTTATTTAAGCAGAAGTTTAAACGTTGCCTACAAAGACATGGGAAAAGTAATTAGAATTAAAGACGATTACAACGGTGTTTACGAAGAAGTACCATACAGCAGGAAAACAATAGAACAACTAGAAAGAAACGGTTTCCAAGGCGTTGACATTTCAAGCAACGGAAGCGTTAGAGATAAATGGTACACCATGAGAGGTTTAGAAAAACTTAACGTTCCATACAAACTCAAGTAAAAAAGTGTGAAAAAGTAAAAATGGCAAATGAAGAAGATTTTGAAGCTTTCATAGAAGGCAATAAAGTAGACTACATGCTAAGCAAACTAGACTTACTAGTAATACCAGTTGACGATTTAATACTTGAAGACACTGAAATTGAAAAAACAATAAGAAACATCAACAAAAGAATATACGATTACGACCAAGAAACTAAAATAACACTACTAGAATTCAAAAACCAATTAGAGTTAAACAAAGTCTACAAAAAACTTGAAACCGTTCTAAACCAAGACTTCCAAGAGTTATCCAGGTACAACGCTAAAATAAGAGGATTAAAAAGCGCTCTAGCCTTTGAAACAAGAAACCTAGAAGAAGACGATTACAACATAGAAGACGCTATAGAACACTTCAAAAAGAACGACGTTGAAGACTTAAAATCACTAAACCTATTCAAAAACCTATCATACTTAAACAGCCTAATAAAAAACTCAATAGAACTAAAAGCAGAAAAAATAAACAAACTAGGAAACGACAGAAACGTAACCGTAGTTGAAAAACAAGAAACACAACAAAGCCAACAACAAAAACCAGTTCAAACAGAAGAACAAGAAGAAGAGTGAAAAAAAATGCAACCAATGAACTTAGACGAGTTAATCAAATACAGTGAAGCCCTAAAAATAAAACTAAAAGAAAAAGAAAAAAAAGCACTAATAAAACAAGAAACCCTAGAATTCCTGAAAGCAAGACTAGAAACACTCAAAAACGAAAATTTAAACGCAAGACAATACATAGCATACCTATTTGAAAGAATAGACAGGGAACTAACAAGCTACTACACTCTAACAGCAGAACTAAACAACATTAGCATAACCAACATTACAGCGTCAGCACTACACGACAAACACATTGAAGCATACGAGCTACTTAAAGAAAGACTAAACGAAGGAGTAGAACCAAGAAAAATAGAAGAACTAGTAAAACTAGTAAAACAAACCCAACAAATAATAAACAACGACTAGTTTAAAGTTACTTCTTGTTTTTTAAAAAATCATAAGCTTTATCGTAAGCTTCATGTATTGAGAGTGTTTGGCTAAATGCTAAAGCTTCACCAGCATCAGAAGGCTCAAAATCTTGAATAGTTTCATCTAAATACGCTACATTCTTAACACTCTTATTTAACCACTCGGTTAAATTAGAGGTATAAATATCAGTGTCAGCATCAGCCCACTCGTCAATCTTCTCTTTAAAACTATCATCTTTTAAATTTTTAATTTCATCATAATTTTCAACAACTTTGTCTATGAAATTTTTAGTGTACTTGTAAGCGCTGTCATCATCAACATTCTCGCTAACACTACTAATTAAAGGTTCTAATTCTCTACAAGTAGTAGTGTCTTTTAAAACAAGTTTCTCTTCACCACTCCCTGTTTTTTTAGTTTCAAAACAATTTTCATATTTTTTAATTCCTTCAAACACTTTAACATCACCTTTACTTTTTAAGTTTTAAGTAAACATATGCTATTACTACTATTATAACTCCTATTATTAACAACCAGTTTAAGTAGTCTTGTGTTGTTGCTGGCGGGGTGATGGTAATTAAAGGTTGTTTTGCAGGCGTGGCGTTGCTAGAAACAGTGTTGTTTTGAGTTGAAACGTTTAAAGTTTGATTTGAAGCGTTTAAAGTTTGATTACTAGTACTAACATTTGAAATTGGGGTTGTTGGGTTTGTAGGGTTTATTGTTACTATTGAACCCCCACCGCTGATAGTAACGTTATAACCGCTTGGAATTGGAATGCTCCCACCGCCACCGCTATTAGGGTAGTATTGTAAGTAGAAAGTTGGTTGAGCGTAGTAAACCGTTCCAGCTCCATTATCACCGTAAACAGTTATACTTGTTGAAAAAGTGCCAGCGCTTGGTAAGAATTGAGGGTAAAGTAAAACACTGACTGTTTGGTAACTTCCGTTAGTTATGCTAGCTGGGCAGGATAGTACAAGCCAGTTAACTGGTGACGAGCAGGTTAAGGTTAAATTACTGCCAGTAGCGTCTGAAATGTTTAAAGTTGTAGCGTAAGGACTTAAACTGTTAGCTACTACAGTGTCTGGTTGGAACACTGCGTTGAAAACCGTGCTAGGGTCTAGTAGTATGGTTTCAGTTTGGTTGATAGTGTAGTAACCGCTTAACGGGTCTGACGCTGAAACAAGGTAAGGGTTGTAATTAGTTACACTGCCGAATTGCGAGTTGTAATCTTCAACTGCAATCCAAGGCGTTTCACCGTTAACACTTTTTAAAGTTCTTAGCAAGCCTAAAGCGTTTGTAACGTTAACACTAGCGTTCATGCTAACACCATTATTTTGAGTTAAAACCTTTAAAAACCAAGCTATAGTGTAATTACTCCCACCATAATCTACAATATTATTTCTAATCCCAGTAACGTTTAAAACAGTGTCATTCAAACTGTTCAAAAACACTATTTTAGTAGTGTTGGTTGAGTTTAGAATGCTGTTGCTAGTGTTGTTGAAGTAAACCAAACCATCAGAATCGCTGTTTATTGAAACGTTACTAGAATTCGCTATAAGAGTATTCCAATCATTTATAACGCTTGGGCTTACGTAAGGAGGGCTTGTTAAACCGTTTTGAAGTGTTAAGTTAACTGGGGGTTGGTAAGAGTAACTCTTGCCAACACCGTTGCTTTTGAAAACCGTCTCGTAATCCCAGCAAGTGAAATTCGCAGGGTATCCTAAATAAGTTAAAACGGTTGTTAAAACCTGACTGCAATTACTGTAATACTTATTCTGACTTAACACTGTAACGTTAGCGCTAGCAACGTTAACGTAAACGTAGCTAACGCTTAAATCACTACCCCCGCCAACTTCTGGAAGGGTAGTGCCATCACTTGAAATCATGATAGCACTCCCGTCAGCTACGGCGAAAACCTCTACAGCGCTAGTGTTGAAAAGCATTTTACTAGTTAGGTAATAACTTGTTATGCTAGCGGGGTTGTAAAGCTGGTTGGATTGAATTGAAAGATTGTTTGAGTTGAAAACGTTTAAACTTTGGTAGCTGGCGGTTAAGTTGTTGTTGGAAAAAACAGTGTTTTGAGTTGAGAAAAAGTTTGTAGTGTTTATAGTGTTGCCTGAAATGTTATCGTTAGAATCCCCTGTAGAGTTTAAAAAGCTTGCAATACTATTATTTTGAACCGTGATATTGCTAGAGTTTAGCGAACTTAAACTTTCAACGCTGTTATTGTAAATTAGAGTGTTGTTAGTAGCGTTCTGCAAGTTTAAACTGTTTATAAGAAAGTTGTTTGAAACAACGCTATTTTCAGGGTTAGTTAAATTAATATTACTACCATAACCGCCGTTATAACTGAAATTGTTTGATGTTATAGTCTCATTGAAAGTATTGTAAGCGTTTAAATTAGAGTTAGGAATGTTAAAAGCGTTGTTTGTTATCACGTCAGAGTTAGACTGGTTTAACAACACTGATGATAGTTGGTTATTAGTCATTGTCATGTTAGTTGAGTTAAAATCTGAAACAGCAGTGTCAGATTGTAAAACGCTGTTTATTATTAAAGTGTTAACGCTGTTTGAAACGTTAACGCTGTTAAATTGTGCTTGAGCTGTTATCAAATTCTCTAAAACCGTGTTCAAACTATTCAAGATAATGTAACCGCTGTTAATAAAGCCTGACACCACTGCCACTAGCTCGTTGTTACTAATAGTAGTGTTAACCCCGTTGTCTAACCGCAAGTCATAATTTAAATTTACTGGTCCTATATTAGTGTTGCTGTAATTGTTGAAACTGTAATTCAAGTTTAAAACGTTAACAGCGTTAACATTATAAGTAGTTGCAAAGAAAGTGTTGTTAAATATTTGAGGGTTCGCAGAGTTTAAAACGTTAACCCCGTTAGAGTAGTTGAAATTGTTTTGAGTTATAATCAAATTATTACTGTTTGAAACGTTGATAGGGTTTACAACTCCGTTTCCGCTTTCCATGAAACCCCCGTAATCAAAACTTGATTGGTTTTGAAAAGTGTTGTTTATTATAGTGGAGTTGCTACCGTTAATTATATAATAACCCGTGGTAGTGTTAACGAAAGTGTTGTTATCATAATAAGAGTTTGAAGCGTTAATTGAATTAAAACCAGTGTTAACGTTAAGCAGGTAATCGTTATAAGCAGTGTTGTTTGAACTTAAGTCAGTTAAACCGTTTGAAAAGTTGTTTATAACACAGTTTTGAAGTTTAATATTACTAGAGTTGAACACAACACCGCTACCATTACCAACCCCTTGAATTAAACTGCTAGTACCTAAAACATTGCAATCTAAAGTTGCGTTGGAAAGCAAAGTGTTCAAATACAAGCAATCCCCACTGTTAGACTGTAAATCGTAAACAAGTAAGTTGTCGCTAGAAGTTAAGTTCATTGAACCGCAAGTTTGAGCTTGAGGGAGTAGAATAAAACTAATCGGGAATTCAGTGGTTTCAAGGTAAGTTCTAACTTTCGAGTTTGAAGCTAAACCAGTTGAACTAGCATTGAAAACATTCCAAATACCAGGGTAAAACGTAAAGTTTGTAAGATAGTAAGTTGTAACATTTAACTGCCCAACTCCAGCGGGTAAGCTTAAAGATAAGTTATTTGCGCTTCCATTAAAGTTAATATCACTTACAGTTAAGTTAGACGGTATTGGATTTAAAGATGAGTTTAGTATAGTGAAGTCTACTGGCGCTTGTATTAAAGCAATTCCATTTGAAACCATAAAATTATTGGAGTTTAAATTTTGGAAGGTATCGTTAATAAAATAAACATTAGTTGAATTACCAACATTTAAATGATTTATGTTAGTATTATTATAAAAAGTAACATTATTAAAAACATCTCCTGAAAAGCCACCTAGGTTTTTATTGTTTATAAAACTAGAGTTGTAAAAGTTTTCATGTCCAAAAGTACTGACAGTATTAATAGTATTATTTATGAAAGTGAAGTTTGTAGTATTAGACCATTCTACTGGGTTGAAAATATAACCTATATTAGTCATGTTAAAAATGTTGTTAGCAAAGTAAAAGTTAGATTGAAAGTTGCCTTCAGTGTCCATATAATCTTTAGTGCTAAGAGTATAACCGTTGAAAGTGTTGTTAATTAAGTTAAAATAATAGAAATTGCTTCCTTCAAAACCTTCATAGTAAATAACAGCGTAAACATTATTGTTGCTAAAAGTGTCGCCACCTTCAACCAAACCTATTAATTGAACTGAAGATAAGTCTATTATAGTGTTGTTATTGAAAGTAACGTTACTCCCGTAAACACCTCCTGGATTAGTGGAAGTTGTAACAAAATTAACTGCAGTATTTCCTGTATTAATATTATTATCATTAATTAAAGTATTTTCATAAAAGTTTGAGTCGTTAAAACTACCGTAAATTCCAAAAATAGTATTATGAATATAATTATTGTTAAGAGTTAACAGTTTTGCGTTGTAAACATCATTAGTGTTATTACTATAATAACGAGTTGAAAAACCATAACTAGCGTTATAAATTATTAAATTAAAAACAGTAGTGTTATAAGTGTTGTTGAAAAGAACCGCCGTATTATAACCATTATAGTCAGAACTAGTAATGCTAAAACCATTACCGTCAATAGTAACATTACTAGCGTTAACTTGAATACAATAATTAACAGAATCATTAAAATTAATACTTTGGTTTAGAATGTAATAACCCGGGGTTGTAATGTTCTCACACGAGGTGACGTTGTAGTAGGTTACTGGTTTAGGGTTGAAGGTTATTATAACGCTGTTTGATGGGTAAGCGTAATCCCAACCTACAGCTGTCACGTTGTAAGCGCCTGGATTGTTTTCAGTGAATTGGAACACTCCAACCCCGTTTGTTATTGTAACGTTGCTAGTTGTACTGGTTGAATCGTTGACAGTAACGTTAACAGTAGTGTTAACAGGGTTACCCCAGTAGTCTGTTACTTGAATGTTTTCTGTTGAAACGCCTCCTACTATCAGGTTAGGGTTTGGCACTACGCTTATCGTTAAATTGTTAGGGTAGCTTGGAATGAAAGTGAAGTTAACGTTATTAGTAGCTGAATGGTTAGTGTTGTCAAAAACGTTGAGGTTGTAAACGCCAGCAAGGGTTTCAGTGAAGTTGAACTGACCGAAACCGTTTAAAACAGTAACATTCGCAGTAGTGCCAGCGCTATCATTAACAGTAACGTTAAGCGAGGAGTTAACATTCTGACCGTAACTATTTTGAACTGTGAAGTTAACTATTACAGTATCGTTAACAACGTTATTAGTGTTAACAACGCTCACCCCGATAGTGCTAGCTGTTGTAGGGGTTACCGTGATATTAAAAACTCCCGTAACACCGCCAGCAGTGGCTTGAACGCTAACCACTCCTAAACTATTAGCAGTGAAAAAACCTGTTTGGTTAACACTACCCACACTTGAGTTTGAAACGCTCCAAACAAAACTATAGTTTAAAGGATTATTATTAGCGTCAAAAGCGGTGGCGTTACACTGAACACCACTACCTATAAAAACAAGATTAGAAGCGCATGAAACGTTAACACCAGCAACATTAGTGAAAGCGTAAACATTACCTGTTTCACTTCCAACGAATATCATACCATCAGCGACAGCTGGGTCTGAAAAATAACCCTTGCTAGCATTGTAAGTCCAAATAACACTTCCAGTAGTCTCATTCAAAGCGTAAAAAATGGAATTATAACCTCCAGTGTAAACCACTCCATTAGCAATAGAACTTGAACTTCCACTATTACCAGTATAAGTACTCCAAATTAGATTACCATTACTCTCGTTCAAAGCTGAAGTATTACCATTACCTCCAACGAACACCATACCGTCAGCAACAGTTGGGCGAATACCATAAGCGTAATTACCAGTATTGTTACTATAATTCCAAATTAGATTACCGTTACTCTCATTAAAAGCGTACACAGTGTTATTATTACTTGTAACGAAAACCATTCCATTAGCGACAGCTGGAGCGCTGTAACTAATACCTAAAGGAACGGTGTAATTCCAAATTAAAGCTCCAGTAGTCTCATTAAAAGCGAATAAATTATTAGAATATTTAACTTGAGTACCCCCAGGTGGCACCCAGCTTCCAACGAACACCATACCGTCAGCTACAGCTGGAACTTGAAAAACAGCTCCTGTAGTGAAATTCCAAATTAAAGCTCCACTAAACTCGTTTAAAGCGTAAGTAGTGTTAATATTATCTCCTACGAAAAGCATTCCATTATCAACAGAAGCACCAGCGCTAGTATTCATAGTGTAATTCCAAACAGTGTTGCCAGTACGCTCGTCTAAAGCGTATAAATTATCACCTTCACTGCTAGTGAAAACCATTCCATTAGCAACTGTGGGTGAAGCTGAAGAGTAACCGTTAGTTAAGTGAGTCCAAATAACACTTCCAGTAGTCTCGTTGAAAGCGTAGAAATTTTTATTGTTAGTTCCAATGAAAACCATTCCACTGTCAACAGCTGGCTCGCCCCAAATAGTATTATTAACACTTGGAGTGTTCGGAGGGTTACCAGTTTCGTAAACCCAAGCTGTAGTGTTAGTTAAAGTGAAAGGTATTGTAGAGTTTGTAACACCAGTGTGATTAGAATAGTGGTGGTAAGTATCCCAGCTTTGCTGTGTCGGAGGAGTACCGTTTTCGAAAGCGTAAATACCATCAAGACCTCCAATGAATATCATACCGTCAGCGATAGCAGGTTCACTGTAAAGACTAGCATTGTAAACGTAATCCCAAAGTATTTTACCGTTACTATCGTTTAAAGCGAATAAAATACCTAAATTTACTCCACTGCTTGTTGTTGTTAATACAACCCCGCTAGCGATAGCTGGATTGCTTCTAATACCTCCTGCAGAAGTGGTTGATAGTGATTCATTCCAAATTAAAGCCCCAGTACTAGCGTTTAAAGCGTTGAAAGTTCCATCGCTAACCCCGTAGTAGACAATTCCATTATCAACAGCTGGAGTGGTATAAATAGTGTTGCTACTTGAGTAATTCCAAATTTTAGTTCCAGTGGTCTCGTTGAAAGCGTAGAAATTGTTTCCATCTCCAACGTAAACTAAACCGTTAGCAATTGTTGGACTACTATCCATTTGACCGTAAGTAGTGTAATTCCAAATTAAAGCTCCAGTAGTCTCGTTAACAGCGTAAACTCCGAAGACTCCTGAAATGTTAGCTGAGTAGCCAACAGTGATGAAAACCATTCCACTGTCAACAGCTGGACTGCTAATAACATACCCTAAAGTTTGGTAAGCCCAAAGTAAGTTACCGTTACTAGCGTTGAAAGCTTCAAGAGCCCCTTTGTTAACACTAGCGTTTGAACTTCCAATGAAAACAACTCCATTATCAACAGCTGGACTGCTATCATAACCATTACCATTATTGAAACTCCATATAATGTTTCCATTAGTCTCGTTCAAAGCGTAAAAAATTCCGTTAGAATTATTAATATCTGCGGTAACGAACACTCTACCGTCAGCGACAGCTGGAACGCTGTTTTGTGCAATGCCGTTAACGTTAGTTTCCCAAATTAAAGCTCCAGTCGTCTCGTTAAAAGCGTAAGTGTAGTTAGCATTCACACTGCTTGCGAACACCATACCATCAGCTACAACTGGACCTGATTCAAAACCACTTGAAGTGTTGGCAAACCAAGCTAGTTTAGGGTAGGATGGTATTGTAGAGTTTTGAACTCCAGTGTGGTTTAAATAATTACCTAGCATGCTCCAATTTTGAGCGTTAACACTATTTGAAGTTAAAAGTGTTAACATGAAAACAATTGTAACGCTTAAACTAAGTTTTGCGAAGCTTTTCAAACTCATGCGCTTTAATACGCTTTCTTTGTTTATAATATTTTCGGTTAACATTCTTTTATAATCACTTCTTGTATTTTAAGTATAACACTACGATTATAATAAAAACTAAAGTTGCAGTGAATATTAAGTTTAAATTGTTAGGGTTGCTTAACCAGTTTTCAACACTTGAAGGTTGAAGTGTAACTGGCGTTTGAGTTGAAACTGGCGTTTGAATTGCTGGCGGGGTGTAGTTAGAAGTTGTTGGAGTGATGTTAACGTTTGAAGGGGTTGGAATTGAAGTTGAAACGTTTAAAACACTACCGTTAGAAGTTGTAATGTTAGTGGTTGAAACTGGCGTTATGGTTGACTGTAAGTATTGAGTGTAGTTGACAGTTGCGATAGTGTTGTTAGTAGTGTTACTCTGACCGTTTATAGTTGTAGTGGTTGAAACCAAGTAGTCGGTTGCGGGTAGTTGGAATGTAGTGCAAGTGTTATCCGACTGGCAAGTTGAAGTGAATGGAATGATTGAAGGTGTAGAGTTAGATAAAACTGGAGCTCCGTTCAAGTATATAATGCTACCGTTAGGGTAGAGAGCGTAAGGTATAACTGTGAAAGAGTATGAAGGGCAAGGCTTGTCTTGGTAGTAAGGGTTGGAAACACAGCAATCGTAAATGCAAGGAGGGTTTACAATCGTAAGGTTGAATTGTGAAGTGTAAGTTAAAGCAGGGTTTCCAACACTAACCATTGTAACGTTACATAATTGAGTTTGACTAGCGTTACTGTTAACTGTTAGGGTAACGTTACCCTGCTGGTTTGGAGCTAGTGAAATCCTGTTACCTTGCATTGTTAAACCTGAAGGGCAGTTTAAGTAAGTGTCAAAACTGTCGGTTTGAGAACCGTTATTTAACTCTAAAATGTTAATCAATCCTGGACTCCTAGCGTATAATGGTTGGGGAGTGGAAGCTGAAACTATTACTGGCTTGCCACTTGGAATCACAACGTTAACAAAACCTTGAGGTCCAGTTTTAACTATAACTTGAAGTGAAGGGTAAATTAAAGGCTGGTTTGGAGTGCAAGAGTATAAAGGCTGAGAGCCTGAAACAACCACACTACAATTTTGAGTTGGGTCTACAATTGGTTGCTGGCTTGGTAGAGCGTTTAGAAGACTTTCGTAATTGTTTAAAGATTGCACTGCGTTTTTATAGCAACTGGTTGTTGGAACCCAGTAACCACAATCACCTCCACTTACAGGGTTACCGCAACTGGGAGTTAAACTATTTTGAGCGTTTAAAACGTTGTTTAAAGCGTTTAAGCTTACTGGTTGCCAGTTAACACTACCGTACTTCGCTATCAAGCCAGTATTAGTGTAAGGAGCTGGGGGTAAAATGTTACCTAGAAGGTTTCCAACAGCTTGAACTTGAACCACGCCCCCTAGAATAGCCTGTTGGTTTGAAGGGGTAATGTCAGTTTGTAATTGTTGAACCCCGTTACTAACGGTAACTTGAACGTCGTAATTAAAGTTAGCTTGACTTGAAATTTGACCAACCTCGTAAACCCTTCCCGTGTTAGCTAAATACATACTACCAGTTAAACCAGTACATTGATAAACATAATTACTTAATGTTTGTTTAGTGTCGAAAATGTTAAAATAGCTGAACTCGTTTTCAAGGTTAACGTTAATAGTGATTGGACTGCTTATAACCTCTCCTGTTAAAGCTTGAAAAGTGTCAGGGTCTAAAGTAGCGGTGAAACTCTGACCGCCACCATTAGCTACTAAATATAAAATCACAGCTGAACCGTTAACAGCACTATTATTACTTACAATTGCAACTTTACTAATGCTTAAAGCAGTAGCGCCAGTTAAAGGAGTTAACGAAGCTGGCGGTAGTTTAATCAAACCCCCGTAAAACAAGATTAAAACAACTATTAAAAGAGATGCTAGAATTAAAAAAGCCTCCTGGTTTTTATTGTTCATAGCGCAATACCTCCTAAGCTTATTAACATGAAAACAACTCCTGTTATTAACAATATTATTGTTAGAATGTTAAACTTGTATTTTAAGTATGATAGTAGCGTGGCTATTAAGAATAACACTCCCACTATTAACGCTATGTTAACGTTTGTTTGTTGTCTGGTTTGAACGTACACTGATGGTTTTAAGTATGGTTTTAAGTTAACTGGTACTATAACCTCGCTTAAACCTCCAACATCGCTAGTCGCTTTAAAGTCTAAGCTCGCTGTTGAATTTACAGCTGTGAAACCGTTAGCTGTTATCGTAACGTTTTGTGTTTCACCGCTTGCTAGTTTAAAGAAGCTTGGGCTTGCGTTAAGCCAAGGCTCGCTTGGTATTATTGTAACGCTTACAGGCTGGTTTCCAATGTTTGAAACTGTTTCTATTGCAGTGTAAACAGTGTTTAAGGCTACGGTTTGGTTTAAAGCTGTTGGAGACACGGTTATTGTTGTTACTGGTTGAGTGTTTAAAGCACCTCCGTTTGGTGGTGAACCGCTAACGCTTAAACCTCCTACAATGTTTAAGTATAATGGTATTGTCACGGGGTCTCCGCATTGTATGTTTATAGTGTGAACTCCTGGCGACGCTGTACTAGGAACTTTTATTGATAGGAATACTGTTTGAATGCTGTTTTGAGTTAAGTTGAATGGTGTTGAAGGTGTTATGGTAACCCATTGTTGTTCAAAACCATTCGGACTCCCGCTTACGGCAGTGCAGGTTGTAGAGTTTGCTTGCATGGTGCCAAGGTTTTGCAGGTTGAAGCTAGTTAGAGTTGTAAAACCTGGTTGTAGGGTTAAGCTTATAGCTGTAGGGCTTAAAATGAAGCTCGGGTTTAAAACGCTTATTATTAATTGTGATTGAGCTAGGTTAGTGTTAGGTGAAAGGCAGTTTAGCGTTGCAGTGTAGTAACCTCCTGGCGTTTCTTTAGGAGGTGCTACGTTTAACTGTATTACTTGGTTTTGGAAGCTTGACAGGTTGAAAGTTTGAGTGTTAACTGTAACCCAGCTTGGCGTTTGAGTTAAACTACATTGAACGTTTGAAGCGTTTAAACCTCCAACGTTTGTTAAAGTGTAGTTAACTATCGTGGCGTTGCCACCGAGTATTGTAGTAGCGTTGTAAGTCGGGTTTAATTGTAAGTCAGCTACAGCGTTTAACTCAGTGTTAATGGTTAAGTTCATTGTAGTGTTATAGTTAGGGCTTGTAAAGTTTACTGTAACGTTGTAAACGCCTGCTGGCACGCTTGAAGCGTTTATGGTAACGTTTAAAGTTTGACTGCCGTTAACCATTAAGTTGAAAGGACTGGGGGTTACCGTAACCCATGGAACGCTAGCGTTAACTGTAATGCCATTGTTATTCTCGTTCCCGTTGCTCGCTACTGTAATGTTGTATGATATTAAACCGCCAGCTTGAACTATGTTTGAACTTTGAGCTGGGGTTATGAAAGCGTATGATGGTAGCACGGTGAAGTTTTGAGTTGAAGTTATGGTTGAATTGTAGTAACCTGTTACAGTGTAAGTATTAGGGGGAGTGTAGCTTGGGAAGTAGTATTGTATTGTAGTTCCGTTACTGGTTGAAGTTAAATTCCAGTTTTGTAACACCACTCCGTTTAGCGATAGGTTTGCCTGTAATGGTTTGTCAGGGCTTTCTAAACCGTTAATGTTGTAAAGTTTTAAAGTAATGTTTTCAGTGTTGGGAGTGGTAATGTTTTGAGTTGTAATGTTAAGATAGTTTGGAGTGCTAACCACGTTAAAAACATTTGAGTTTACTCCACTGCTACCGTTAACTATTAAAGCTGTTATCACTGCTTGCTGAGGGTTTTGTAAAACGTCAAGAATTGGAGCGTCGTAGTAGAAAGTTGAAACGTAATTGTTTGAAAGATTTCCATTCATAGCAAAAGTTTGAGTGGTAAGGTTAGAGTAGTATAATTGCAGTGTAACGTTTTGTAGTGTTTGACCCCTAGCGTCAACTTGTGTTGAAAAGTTGTAATCACTGCCAGCTTCAAGAGTAGGTACCGTGAAACTGTAAACGTAAGGTTTTAAAGTGTTACTAGTGTAATTGTTTATTATAGCTGTTAAACTCGTGTTTCCATTGTAAGTAACACCGTTAAAAACAATGGTTCCAGAGTACAAGTAACCGTTTGAAACGTTAGCGTTTTGAACGTTTGCGTTAACTGGTATTGTAGAGTTTAACACTGTGGAGTTTATTATTATTGAATTGTTAGTGTTTAAACTGCTAACGTTAGAGTTTAAAATTGTTGAATAGTTAAAGTTTGAATTGTTAACATTAGAGTTGAGTAAAACGTCAGAGTTCAAAGTTGAATTGCTAACATTAGATAGGGTTACACTAGAGTTGAGTAAAACGTCAGAGTTCAAAGTGGAGTTAACAGAAACAGAATTGTTCAAAGTTGAATTAATGGAAACAGAATTGTTCAAAGTTGAATTGCTAACATTAGATAGGGTTACACTAGAGTTGAATAGGAAAGCGTAGTATAAAGTTGAGTTTAACACTGTGGAGTTTAACACTGTTGAATAGTTAATTGAACTGTAATTAACGTTTGAATAGTTAACTGTTGATGATGAAACGTTTGAGTAAACGTCAACAACACTGTAATTTATTGTTGAATTGTAAGGGTCTACTAAAGCAACAGCTGAAACAGTAGTGTTTGAAAAGTGGGGTATTATGTAATCATAACCAGAAACTTGACCGTCTGGGAAAGTGTTGTAGCAAACACTCCAATTGCTTGAATCTATAGTGAAGTTTGTCATCGTGGGGCATTCAGTAGTTGGAGTGGCTTTTTGAAATCCTGTTGAACTGTTAATGTAAAAGTTTTGACTGCCTAGCATTATGCTACTCTCGTTTGGGAATGAAACCCAGCTTAAAATGTTAGTTAAAGGAATAGTGTTATTCCACGCTGAAAGGTTGTTATAATAATACAAGCCCTGCGAGTTAGAGTAGTTTAAAATGCTAATATCGTTAGCAGTTGCATTCCAAGTTACGTTAACTGTTTGGTTTGGAGCTAGAGCGGGTATGACTAAAGCACTGTTATTGTTAACAGAACAATTAAAGTTTGACGGGCAAGACGGGGGTTGCAACGTGACGTTAGCGTAAGGTTCTACAGCTGGGTTTTGAACTTGCAAAACTGAGTTAAACCACTGCGTGGTAATGTTACTTTGAACGTTTGACATTTGAACGAATGGATAGTTCTGCTGTAAAGGCGCTGGAGTGTAATAGTAAACGCTGTAAGGAGAGTAAGTCTGAGTTCCAGTGAACGCTACCTGGCTATCAGTACCACTGTTAGGTATTAAAACACCCCCGATATTATAAACGCTAGTGGTTGGTTGAGCGTCTCCACTTGTGAAAACGTTAACAGTTGTGGAAGGTACTAAAACGCTTACAAACATTTTAAAGGCTACATGCTGTCCTACAACAGCGTTGCCAATTTGAGAATTATTAGCTACCACGTACTGGTTTAAGCTTATTAAGGAGTAGTTACTAGAATTGAAACCTCCGAAGTCGGTGTTATTATAGTATGGTGGAATGTAAGGAACTACTGTTGATTGCGGTATTGGAGTGTTTGAAAGTAAGCTTAAAGAGTAGTTTTGTAATGGAGTTTGATTCAAGTTTTTAAGGTAAGGATTGGTTAAACCGTTGTTAAGAGTTAAGTTAACTGGCGGTTGGTAAGAGTAACTCTCGCCAACACCGTTGCTTATGAAAACAGTTTCAAAATCATAGCAAGTGAAATTGCTAGTTGGATAGCCTGTAATGGTTGAAAGCAAGTTTACAATTGTAGGGCAACTGTTAGCATAGTTTTCCATTACCATGTAAGTAATGTTAGTGTTACTGTTTGAAATGTTGTTGTTTACTAGTGCCACGCCAACGTTTGAACTTCCGTCAACGAAATTGTTAACATTAAAACCATCGCTTGTAATGGTTTGATTGCTAGTTGAGTTTAAAAACTCTTCTAAATTAGTATTGTTATATTCTGTTAAAGAGGTAGTGAAGTTAACGTTAGGGTAAGCTGTGAAGTTAAAAAGAGTGGTTAAGTAAGGGTAAGCGTCTTCTTTGAAAGTGATTGCAGGGTTAGCGTAAGCGTTTGAATCAAAGTAACCGTTAGAGTATAAACCATTAGAGTTTGTAATGTTATAGAAAACATTTGGCAGTAAAGCTCCAGTGGTGTTAACTGCGAATGCAGGGTAGAACCTTTGCACTATTATATTCAAACCAGGTGTTGCTTGATAGTTAGCGTTGCTAGTGAAGTTAGCAACCCCGTTTAAAGTAATGTAATCGTTAAGGTTAGATGAGTAGATAGTGTTATTAATTGTTTGATTGTAGAAAGTAATGTTAGTGTTACCATCTAAAAGCAGTTTAGTGTTGTTTAAAGTAACGTTTTGAAAGTAAGCGTTCTGGTTGCTTAAACTAACGTTTTGGTTGTAACTATTTAAAACAGTGTTAATGAAAGCTATGTTAAAATTAGGGTTGGTAGAGCCAGAGGTTATTGTGAAAGGTGAAGAGTTAGTGTTAGGCTGGTTAGTGTAAGAATTACCTAAGGTTTGAAAACCATTTATAACATCATTAACAAAAGCAGTGTGAGAGTTAGTGTTTTCAGTTATTGTTGCAGGGCTTGAACTCATGAAACCAGTTGCTTGTTGACCAATCCCAGGGTCTATTATAGTACTACTTGAACCAGAATCAAAAGCAGGGTTGTTAAACAATGGCATTCCATTGATAAAACTATAGTTATCGTTAAAAGAATTGTTTATCACTGGGTTTCCAGTTACACCTCCATTAAAACTATTGTTACTCATGTAGCCTATAAAACTATTAGGAGCGTTTAAAGCGCTTACCAAACCACCTGAACCGTTCAAACTAGCGTTAACTATAATATTAGATAATTGTTCAATGTTACTGTTTTGTAAGTTTAACACTCCAACCCCGTTGCCAGTTAAACTTGAAAGGTTGTTAATGTAAACATTTGAGTTAGAAGCTTGAACGCTACCAGTGTAAGAGAAAACTTGAGCGTTATAGTTAGCAGTACCAAAAGGGCTGAATGAAGTAACGTATGACAACCCAGCATTATAATTACCATTAGATTCAATGTTTGACTGCGTAGAGTTTACTATTGTAAGGTTAGAGTTAACAACACCTATAACATAATTAATAATACTATGAGGTTCAATTGGAGTTGAACCGTAAGCACTTTGTACTGAAGACTGGTTTATAGTAACATTGTTAAGGTAAACACTTGAACCACTAGCTTGAACTGCGTTTGAAAACCTTGAAATAAAGTTATTAACAAAACTAACATAATTATTATTAGGCATAACAAACTCTTGGTTATACCAAAGGTAGTTAGTAGAGTAATTATTTTGAATGAAAACGTTGTAAGCGTCAACAACGCTATTTAAACTTTGTATTACAGGGTAAAGATTACCAGTTACAGTTGTTGATTTGGAAGAAGACGAGCAAGGACCTAAATTACATACTATAAGATAATATTCTTGAACGTTATTAGCTGTTCCTGGAACCCCGTTAAAAAAACTAGCGTTTTGTATTAAAGCTTGACTGTTGTTTAAAAATAACACTCCGCCACTATCAATACCGCCAGTGCTACCATCACTCCTACTGCAACCGTTCTCACCTTGAATGGTAGTGTTTATTATTTGAAGTAGAGTGTTTGAAGCGTTAAAAAGAAATGGTTGCGAGTCGTAAGCGCAAGAAGTTACTGGCACTGAGATTGAAACGTTTTGAATGTTAAAACTACCTCCAGAGCTTAGCACTTGACCTCCAGCACCAATGAAAACAACAGAGTTACTAATGCTGGTTGAACTGGTTTGAAAGGTTTGAAAGTCAGGGTTTTTAGAACTTAAGCTTAAATTTCCATTAGTTAAAGTGAATATAGCGTTTTGGTAGACGCTTACAACCCCGCCTACGTTTAAATTACTGTTAGTTAAAGTCAGGTTACCCATGTCAACAACGTTACCTGTAACTGTTATATTGTAACCGTTGAAAGTGCTTGACTGTCCAGGGTAAATGTATAAATCGCCAGAGAAGTTTATTGGAGTTAAAGCTTTAGCGTTAAAACTTAAAATAACTATTAGAAACGCAAACCCTAAAACTATAATTTTATTTTCACTTTTCACACGAAACACCTGTCATTACGTATTACTAAAGCCCATAACAAGAATACTATCGTAAAAGTAGCGATTCCAAGGAAGAAGAAAATGGGAAGTCCAAGCGTTACTAAAGCTAGTGATAGCAAGTTGTAAGTTGAGTGCGCTACTATAGCTACTATCATAGAGTTAAAGCCAACTGCGAAAAAGCTTGTTAAAACCCTGAAAACTCCCACTCCAACAAGCATTAACAGTAAAATAAACTCGTAGTTAGGACCGCTTTGAGTTGGCAAGCTTGAAGTTGCGGTTAAACTCGTAGTGTTAACAGTGTTGTTTAAAGTTTGGTTGACATTTGGAGTTATAGTTGCTGGTGGTTGCGGTGGTATGGGCTGGCAGTTATTAACTTGATAGTTAAAATAAAAACCTGTTGAACAGTTAACTGGTGATGCTGATTGAAGCGAAGCTTGAGTTGCGTAAGAACTGTATTCTTGACTAACTTGTTGAGCGTAAGTTGGAACGTGTAAAGCCATGAAAACAAGCGCTACTACTATCAAACCAACTATGAAACTTTTACCCCCGCCTAAACTGTTTTTTAAAAGTAAGACAACTCCTATTAAAAGCCAAGCCATTGCAACCTCTTCAATTATAGGCTGGAAAACCCCAGTGGTTAGTATAACCATAATAAAATTAGAAATGTTTGAAAAGGTTGAAACGTAGTTAAAACTAAAAGTCGGTTGGTTAACAGTGAAAGGGAAAACTAAACTAGCGTTTGAAAACCCTACTATAACGCCAACTATTAAAGCTATAACAACTCCTAAAATAATTCCAATGTAAAGATAGTAAGGAAGGCTATCCTTATCACCATAACTAATCCCGCTGAAAGTAGTGGTTTGAAACCTGCTTGGGAAAACTAGTAAAATGTAAATAAAAGCGGTAACACTTAAAAGCATGGTGTAAACCAAAGCTAGTGTTTGATTATAACCTAAAAAAATTATTAACAAAATATAACTAACCGCTATGAGAAAAAACTCGTAAACAATATTATCGCTCTCGCAATACTTTAAACTGCCTAAGTTTTTAAAGTTTTCAAAATTAAACTCTGAAAAGCTCATTTTTTATCATTCAACCTCATAATCTTATATCAACTCCTTTCTTGCTTAAAAATGTTGTGGTTAGACTGGAAAAACCTATTGAAGCCACTCCAATCGCTAGAATAAAAACATTAAATGAAATTAAACTTAAAACAACGCTAATAAACAGCATTAACATGAAAACAGATTTCAAACTCATACTATAACCTCCTTTAATCCAACTTAACAACATGACAGTGAAAACCCACACTATAAAAGCGGTTGTGAATACTATTAAAGCAAGCATTGGGCTTAAAACAATAGTGAAAAAATTAAATATTAAGCTAGGCGCTTCACTAACTTTCAAAAACAGTAAAAGCATGAACAAAAAAGAGAAAGAAAAAGCGTAGAAAAACCCGCTTACTAAAGCAAACTTAAACCACTTCTTATAACTAGGTAAAACGCAAACACCATGCTCTATCCTACCCTTACAATCACTAGTAATCTTTGCGACAGCTTCACTTAAATAATCCTCCCAATCATCATCCTTCATAACACTAAACACCACCCTATTTAACCAACCGTCTTACAATCACATGTAATCTCATACTTTTTAACCATAACCCAAATCACTTTTCATATTTTTTAACATCTTCTAAATAATTATCAAGCTTCTCTTGAGAGTCAAAAACTATATCATTTGAAGCGCAAATTGTACCACTACTAACCTTAACACTATCAAGTAATTTAGTACGACACTCAACCTTAGCGCCTCCACCAACCTTAGCTTGCTTTCTAACCCTAGCGTGGTCTCTAACCACAGCGTTGCCACCAACCACAGCGTTATCTTCAACCCAAGCTTTGTCAATAACAACAGCGTGGTCTCTCACCACAGCATTGTCACCAATCCAAGCTTCATGAGTAACCACAGCATTGTCACTAACCTTAGCGTTATCTTCAACCATAGCATCGCCACTAACCCAAGCTTCTCCACTAACCCAAGATTTACCACTAACCATAGCGTTGTCAAAAACCACAGCGTCGTCACTAACCCAAGCGTCGCAATCCTGAGGAAGATTACTTTCTTTCTCTATAAAACCACCTAAATCACCCTTCTTAACCTCATAAAAACCAAGGTTAATATCTTTCAAAGCTTTAATCCTACAAACCTTAACACCCTCAACTGTCTTACAATCGCTTGTAATCTCATACTTTTTAACCATTGTTTTTAATCACTTTTTAAACTTTTCAACCAAACGATTATAATTTTTTAAATAAAAATCAAGTGTTTCTTGAGAGTCAAAAGTAATATGTCTTGGAGCGCAAACATAACCACTACTCACTTTAACACTATCAAGTAATTTAGTACTACACTCAACCACAGCTTTGCCTTCAACAACAACATTGTCTCTAACAATAGCGTTATCCCTAACCCAAGATTCGCCTTCAACAACAGCGTTGCCTTTAACCTCAGCATAATCACTTATAAAAGCGTAATCTTTAACTAAAGTAGCCCCGTCAACCAAAGCATTACCTTGAACCACAGCGTGGTCTCTCACCACAGCGTTGTCTCTAATTAAAGCGTCATCTTTAACCACAGCTTTACCCATAACAATAGCATCATCCTTAACCCAAGATTTACCTTCCTGAGAAAGATTATTTTCATTCTCTACATACCCTCCTAAATCACTCTTCTTAACCTCGTTAAGTGTAATGTCAATATCTTTTAAAGCTTTAACCCTGCAAACCTTAACATTATCAACCGTTTTGCAATCGCTTGTAATCTCATACTTCTTAACCATATTTTTTAACTCACCTTAAAAGTTTGTTTAATATCGTTTTGAATGTTTTGATTCCAACTGAATGGACTGTAAGCCCATTTTAACTCAACAGCGTAAGTGCCACTACCACCGTAGAAAGTTTGAGTTGAACTGAAAACAGCTTGCGTTAAAGTACCGTAAGTTTGACTCCCACTACAAACACTACTGCTTAAAGCGATAGTACCGTCAGGATTATAAACTTGGCATTCCCAGTAAACAGTTTTAGTTAAAAGACCGAAAACATTATTCCCAAGATTAGTTATTGGAAGTTGACTTGAAGGAATATCAATATTAACAGTAGGTGTAACACTACCATCTAAAATATTACCAGTATTAAAAATAATATCAACAGTATGAGCTGGCTTACCGCTTAAACTACCAAACAAGCTAAAAAACAAAGTATTAACAGTTTGAGGTTGAACTAAGTAAACCAAACCCAAGCCAATAATTAAAAACATGAAAAAAATAAGAACCACTGCCAAAGGATTAGCTTTCTTAACATTACCAGGAATTTTGCAAACCCCGTTAACCAAAACTCCGCCGGCAGACTTACAATCATCAACAACACTCATAACTCAAATCACTCTTTAATATCTTCATATTTTTTAACATCTTTTAAATAATTATCTAACTTACCTTGAGAATCAAAAGTTATATTTTCTGAAGCGCAAACCCTACCGCCACTCACTTTAACACTATCAAGTAATTTAGTACCACACTCAACTATAGTTAAACCTTCAACCACAGCGTTACCAGTAACTACAACGTAGTCACTAATCCTAGCGTCTCCACCAATAAAAGCGTGGTCACTAATCTTAGCGTCTCCACTAATACCAGAGTTTCCACCAACCACAGCGTTACCACTAACCACAGCGTTACCACTAACCACAGCGTGGTCTTTAACCACAGCGTTACCACTAACCACAGCGTTACCACTAACCACAGCGTTACCACTAACCACAGCGTTACTACTAACCACAGCGTTACTACTAACCACAGCGTGGTCTTTAACCACAGCGTTACTACTAACCACAGTGCCACCATCAACCCAAGAGTCGTCAGCAACCAAAGCTTTATCTTTAACCACAGCGTTGCCTATAACCCAAGCGTCGTCACTAACCTCAGCTTTACCCATAACAATAGCATCATCCTTAACCCAAGATTTACCTTCCTGAGAAAGATTATTTTCATTCTCTACATACCCCCCTAAATCACCCTTCTTAACCTCATAAAAACTAGGGTGAATATCTTTTAAAGCTTTAATCCTACAAACCTTAACACCCTCAACCGTCTTGCAATCGTTTGTAATTTCATACTTTTTAACCATTGTTTTTAACCGCCTTTTTTAATTTTTGTTAGTATTATTATAGTTAATGAGAAAACTATTAAAACACTTCCTATTAACTCTAATATTAAATTCCAGTCTAACTCGCATGATTGGGTTAAACTGTTGAAAACGTTTAAAGTTCCGCATGACTGTCCTATTATAGGAGTTGCTTGTGTAACGTTTGATAGTTGGAATGCAGGAGTGGTTTGGTTTTGAGTTGACTGTGTTACAGGGTTTGATTGTGTTATAGTAGTGTTAGTTAAGTTAGCTTCTGGAGTTGTGCAAACGTTATTAACACAACCCTGACCTGTAGGACAGGTTACACCGCCGTTACTGCAAGTTGGTGTTACACACTGGTTGTTTACAAGAATTTGATTTGAACTGCAAGTTGGAGTTGTTGGAATTTCAGTGCAAACGCTATTAACACAAGTTTGACCTGAAGGACATGTTACGCCACCGTTACTGCAAGTTGGGAACGAGCAAACGTTATTAATGCATAAAGAGTTAGGGTAAGAGCACGGAGGGTTGTTATAAGCGCAACCCGCAGGTGTTGAAGGAAGGCTTTGACACTGACCAGTAGTAGTGTTGAAAGTTTGACCTGAAGGGCAGGTTGCTTGTGAAGGGTAAGCTTGATTAATTAAAGATTGCGAAATGTAACCGCTATCCCAAACAGTGTAACCTGTTGTTGAGGTTAACGGGTTAGTAAATTGAAGGCTAAAAGTTGAAATGTAAGTACCACCCCCATTATTTGGAACGCAAGTACCAATCCAAACATTACTACATGAAAACACGTTATTAGTACCACTGCTAATTGTTGAAACGCCAGTTGGGCTAGTGAAGTTAACTCTATAATTAGCGGAGAAACCATTACTCATTGACTGGTTACACTCTTTAACAAGCAAGTTTAAGTTAGGAATGTTAATAGAATCAATAATACTAATCTTACCCGCAGGGCATTGAGGAGCTGGTATTAGTAAACTTATTGAAGCTGGCTGGAAAGCTAAGTGAAAGTACCCAACGCTTAATAAAACTAAACCTATAAAACCAACAACATAAAAAACATTATTATCCATATTCAAAACAACCTCTACTTTTTTTTATTTACCTCTGCTTTGCTTGTAAGCAATAACTATTAATAATAAAAACGTGAAAAACAATATTGAAGGAATGAAAACAGCGCTAATACCATTAAACACTAAAGCGCTACTAGTAGGGTTACTAGTTAAATCACTAACACCAGTAATACTAGCAGTAGGACTAACAATTGAAAAAGGCATTGAATTTAATAAGTAAGAAGATAACAAAGGAGCTATTAAAATAGCAAGTATTGGAGCGCTTAAACCAACACCCCAATCCCAACTTGAAAGCTCTTGCCCTTTCAAATAATTATTAACAATCAAAAAATAACTAATAACAAAACCAAAAATAATAGCAATCAAACCAATAACACTAATCAAAACACCCTTAAAGAAAATCAAACCAAGCCAAAACAACACTAAAACAATAACAATATTAAAAAGAGTAGTTATAATACCATTAATAGTATTCACTGGGTTAACAACATCTTTAATAATTTTCTGCGAATCCAAATCAACCATAACCAAAATCACTCTTTAATATCTTCATATTTTTTAACATCTTTTAAATAATTATCTAACTTACCTTGAGAATCAAAAGTTATATTTTCTGAAGCGCAAACCATACCGCCACTCACTTTAACACTATCAAGTAATTTAGTATCACACTCAACCACAGCGTCGCCTTCAACAACAACATTGTCTTTAACAACAGCGTAGTCTTTAACAACAGCTTCACCACCAACCACAGCGTTACCTCTAACCAAAGCGTAGTCAAAAACCACAGCGTTACCTCTAATCAAAGCGTCTCCACCAATCCAAGCGTCGTCACTAACCCAAGCGGTACCTTCAACCCTAGCGTTACCACTAACCACAGCGTCGCCATAAATCAAAGCGTGTTCGTCAACACTAGCGTCGTCTTTAACTAAAGCGTCTTCAAAAACCACAGCGTCGCCAAAAACCCAAGCTCCGCCTTCATGAGAAAGATTACTCTCTTTCTCTATAAAACCACCCAAATCGCCCTTCTTAATATTAACAAACTTATTAACGTTAAAATCTTTTAAAGCTTTAACCCTACAAACCTTAACACCCTCAACCGTCTTGCAATCGCTTGTAATTTCATACTTCTTAAACATAACTCAAATCACCGTTTTTTTATGTAGTAGTACCAGTAGGTTAAACCTGCTAGCATTCCAGCTACTATTAATATTATTATAATGTAAATCGTGTAATCTTGTTTGGTTGAAGGTATTGTTGTTTGCGTGGTTGTTGTCGTCGGAGTTGGCGTTGGGGTTACGCAAGTGTTGTACTGGCAAACTTCTCCTGAAGGGCACGGCGGGTTGTTATAAGCGCAACCTTTTGGTTGAACGTTAGGCGTTTCGCAAGTGCAAGTGGTAGTGTTTAAAACACCCCCGTTTGAACAGCTTGTTAAACCGCAAGTTACAGTGCAACTAGCGCTGTTTGGAAAGTTAACAATCCATGGTGGTTGAACGTTAGTGTAAGGGCAAGGGTTAGTTGAAGTGCAAGTTACTGTTGAACTCACGCTGTTTGAAGGGTTTAGAGGGTCTGAAACTGTAACTACGCACTGGCTTGAAGCGCTGGTAGGGCTTGAAAGTTGAAGCGTGGCAGTCCCAGAACCGCCAGGGTTTAAACCAGTAACCATTTGAGGAGCGCTTGTAACAGTTATACCGTTAGAGCAAGTCGCTGAAACTAGTAGACTGCCTGTTTGAGTAGCGCTAGGACTGTTTTCAACGTTAACTATCAAACTACCTGTTAAACCTCCTTGAAAAGTAGGGCATGAAGTTGAAGTTATAACTGGAACCATTCTAGGAAGCACTATTCCTAGATAGTCAGCTTTAACAAATAATTGAATTAACGGGTAAGCTGACGGTTGGTTTAAAATATTATACACTACTGTTAAATTGTTTAAACTTCCATTGAAAACACCATTAAAACTTATAGGGTTAACATCTGACTGGCTTAAACCGTTAAAAGAGTTAATACTATCAATAACAGTGTTAAGATTACCCCCGTTTGAAACTATAGGAGCTAGTGGCGGTTGGTCAATGTGGCTTATAAAGTGTTCAACACCATTTTGAACTACAACGCTTGGAAGGTTAACTGTGATAGGAAGGTTAGCTGGCGAGATTAAAGCACTGTTACTTATAATAGCGTAAACATTATTATCACTGCTAATAGCGCTAGTTTGAGATTGACTTAAACTTAAAACTTCTTGCGTAACCCCGTTATTTAAAGTTACTTGAGCTGAGTATTGAATGTTAGGTGTTTGCAGTTGGTATAACACTCCTAAAGGCTGTTGGTTTATTGCGAGACAAGCTAAACCAGGGCTACCATCACTCTCTGAACAAGAAAGCCAGTAACCACCATTACTATTACAAGTACTTTCAAAAAGTGAAGCCCAAGTATTATAATCAGGTTTTATTAAAGCTTGAGTGTTTAAATTCTGGTTATAGCAATATATAGTGTTTTGTTGAGGGTAAACATAAGTGTCAGTGAAGCCAAAACCATTAAAAGTTAAAGTAAAGCCAGGTTGGAAACCTGAAATTGTAACAAAATTCTTTCCAGTGTTAACAACTGGGTAGTTAAGAGTTTCTGATAAAATATTATAATTTATTTGAAGGTTTTTAGTTGTAGTTCCGTTATTAGTTTGACTCCCAGCAGGGTAATAATACGAACCGCCAGGTTGCACTGCGGTTAACTGTTCCCCTTGACCTGTTAAAGCAATTAAAGCTTCCCAAACATTACAATTACCACTACTTGAACAGAAACTATTATTAGCAACCACTTGAACGTTGCTAACGCTTAAAACCAAACCTCCAGAGTATAAAGCCCCAGTGCTTATTTTAAAGTTTTGCAGGTTTAAAAACCCGCTTGAAATAGAATAAATAAGTATAAAAAGAACGCTTAGAATTAACAAGATAGTTAAACCTTGACTAGCTTGCCCTTTTCTTTGCTTTAAAGCTGTTTTAATAGTGAACACCTCTTTTTTTTAATGTTAGATAATTTAACTCTAAAAAAAAAGAAAAAGAACCCCTCCCTTCTTTTTGCAAAGAGAGGGGTTGTCGCTTTTGCCTTTCTCCTTAAATTAGAGTTTAATGCTTACTCTAACTAGCGCTCACTACTATAGGCACTACGTTACTGTCGTTATCTTGGTTTGCTATGGCGTTGTGATTGACATCCTCAAACTGGTTTGGAACTATGGTCCCAACATTGTAAGACACTCCATCCACAGTACAAACTCCGTTCAAAGCTCCTGTTGCGGAACTACAAACGTAAGGTTGTCGTGAAACTATTTGAGTGTAAACAGTGGTGTTTCCAGCAAAGTTTCCAGTTGTTTGAATACCAATAGCGTATGTTTGACTTGAACCCTGGTTACTTAAACTCGTTTCAACTAATGGGAATAACACTGCCGTGTAAGGTCTAGCGTAATTCAACAATAGTCTCTGCGGAGTGTTAGTAAGCGGAGTTAAAGCAGACCCTCCGTTTAAAGGTGTTACAGTAACACTTTGTATATCACTAGTGTTGTAGTAAACCACTAAGTATGGGTTAACATACGTTGAACCTTGCAACGTTGAACTCGCTTGAGCGTTTATATAAGTTCCCACTTGACCAGGCGCTATCACTAGACTGTTGTTGTTAGAAGCGTTTAAAGGCGCTCCGTTAACTAACCAAGTTCTTAATGACACAGCTCCAGCTTTAGGATTGCTAATAACTAAGTTGTTGTTAATTCCACTTATAGTTATACTCCCATTATTAGGTAGGTAACCATTAGCGTAAGTGGTTGCGCTAACAACATCTCCAAGAGTAGGAGCTATTGCAATTTGAGCTGAACCAGCGCCTAAAAATGAAGCTCCAGTGGTTGTAACTGTAGAAGTTCTCCCATCATCAAACACTGTAAACGAAGCGTTTACTGGAGAGTTTGCATTTCCAGGGTCTACACTGGATAAGTATAGCAGTGGTGCGCTTCCATACACGTTAATACTACTTCCTGAAGGGGTAGCATTAGATGTTGGAATATTTACATTTACAGCAGGAGTAGTTGTTATACTAGCACTACTTCCTATTTTAACATACCCACTTGAAATTGCAATATAGCCAACAGCAAGTACTGCTATTATAGCTATAGCCCAAGTAAGTGAGTTAACTTGTCCTTTCATATTAAAAAATCACCTTACTTTTATTTTTGTTTAAAAAACCTCTTTATTATTAAAAGAAGATTGGAAAAAAAAATTCAGATTTTTCAACTCAGAAAAAAAGTTTTTAAATAAAAAACCCATGTTTTTTAAAGGTTTTTTAAAATACTTTACACTCGTAAAGAACCTAAAAAACAAAGTAATAACCCACTCAGGTTTTTCTTTCGGAGTTTTAATATAAACATTTTTTTCTTAAGTTTACTCAATCCTCGCTTCTTTTTTCCTCACCTCTTCTAATGGTAAGAGAGAAAAACTTTCTTCTCTTTAAGGCTTTTTAACGTTAATTGTTTAACTTAACTAGTTTATATACTTAATGGTGGAAAAAATTCACTATAATATTTAAATACTAATTTTAATTTTAATTATGCTCGGTAAGGGAGTTTAAAACTCCTTATTCAAAAATATAAGGTGAGATATAAAAATGTCAAGAAAAAACATGGTAGTACAAACCAGGTGGGAGGCTTTCCCTAAAACAGTCTATACAGGACCGGATGCATCAAGCACTAAAGTAGTCTTAATGCATAGAGTTGCGGGAGGTAATAAAGTATCTGAACGTGCAAGATGTATTGGGAAAGAAATGAAACAAAGGCTAGGAACTGGAAAGCACTCAATGTCTGAAGTTAGAAGTGCACTATCAGAAATAGCTAAATCTGGAGTTTGCAACACTAAAAAAGTCTAAATAAGTGAACTGAAAAATGAGCGAAACTGTTGATTATAGTAAAGAAGTTATAAGTGCAATCATTTTAACTATTATAGCCTCGTTACTATACCTATCAAGTTCATTTCTTTCAGGAGCGACAACACTATCAAGTTTATTAACTTTTTCAATAGAATTCTTAGTTCTATTTTTAATAACTGACTTGGTAGTAATATTGTCTAACGCAAACATTGACGTTGTTTGGAGGTATTTAATCGCTGGTATTATTTCATTCCTTTTGATTGGAATAATGGTTAGCGGTTTTAACTACATAACCATTACAACGTTAGCTCAAGCGCTAGTTTTCTCTTTAATCTATCTTGGTATAATGTTTGTCCTGCAAACTCTAAACATAGAGTGGGCTGGGCTTACTAAAAATAAATACTGCAGTAGATAAAAGGAGAAAACTTCACTCCCAACTAAACAATACGAAAAAAATCTTTTTTTTTTAAATCAAAAGGGGTTTTATTATAAAACCCTTTTTTAATTTTATTTTTATTTAAAAAAACTTGGTGATTCACCTTAATGGAAGAAAAATTCAATAAATTCAAAAATAAATGTGAAAGTCTTATTAAAAGTGATGCTAAACTTGGAAAACAATTCATAGAAGGACCAAGTGGTGACAGAGCGTTATGCATTATCTCCGATTACATGAAATTAAAAGACGTTGGAGAATTAATGAAAAATTGCGATGAAGAACCACACAACTACTCAAATCTTTACGTTGACTCAGTTATAAAACTTGAAGGTAAGTATTCAAGCGTTACATGTCAAACCGCTAAAACCAACGAAAAATCAAACATTCAACCAACGGAAGAAGTAAAAGAGTGGATGAGAAGTATAGGTTACTAAACACTTAAATTATCAAAAGAGTAAAGTTGGAAGCATAAAACTAACGATTTTCAATTATTTTAGTATTTCATTTTTTCTGTTCTATTTTACTAATTATTTCGTAAAACTTGCAATTGCCAGTTATCTCGCCTCCTTTACTGCAATTGTTACACTCGTTCATGAAAGGACAGTGCGAAAAAATCAACTGGTTTAAAGTATCAGATATTTTAACTCTAATGAAAATTCCTTGTCTATACCTTTTAATTCTTTCAATATTAATTAAGTAAAACTTCACACCGTTTTTATCAACACTTTTAATTAAATCATAATTTTCAAGAGTTTTAAGGTCGTTTGAAACACCTTTAATATTACCAGTCTTATTTAACAATAAAGCAATCTTATACTTATTTAAACCTTTTTTTTTATTTAAAAGCAAGTTTAAAATCTCGTAGTACCTATTATTAAACTTAAAACCATCACTCAAAATTACCGCCATTTAACTCTTTATTATACCTATCTAAAAAAGATTTAATGATATAATCTCCGAATTTATAGATACTAACCTTGTTATTATATCTAATACGATAAGAATTCTTAGCTTCAAAAAGAACTTCTTTAAGTTCTTCCCTAGTGAAATCTGTGATATACCTACGTTTAATCCAACTTTCTGAAGTAGTGAATTTTAGTAAAATTCTAGCTCTATTAGTTAAAGTAATATGGTTTCGTATTTTACTTATCGTGTACTTTAAATAATCTTCAATGTTAGCTCTAACCACAGTACTAGCTGTAAACCAATAAGATTCTTCAGAATTATCAGGGTATCCTATAAATTTCCAAGTGTTATATAATTGATTTTTATAAGGAATTACATAAAAAGGTTTTTCTTTTTCGCTCATTGAAGGTTAAACACCAATTCCACTGCTTATTATTATTTATTTACACTTCAAACTATTATTTTAAAAGTTATTTAAAAGCTTTTCGCTTACACGCTCAAAAACAACTAAAAAAAATCGTGAGCTTTCAACGAAAAACTTTTTTAAAATATTTTCAACATCAATATAAAATATAAACTAATATTAATCCCAAAATTCCTGCAAGAGCAAGATAAATTAGGCATGGAATTATATTTATTTTGATTATTCTTTCTTCCTGCCCATGTAGCTTGACTGTTGCCTGCGCAGCAACTATGTTGTTTAGTGCTATCATGTTTCCAGCTGCAGCCCCAACAACTTCAAGTGCAAGTATTTTCTGCGGGTTTATTGCCAATGCAGTTGCTGCTTGAAAATGAATTTTTCCAAGCATAATGTTTGAAACAGTTGCGCTTCCTGCAATAAATGCTCCAAAAGCGCCTACAAATGGCGCAAAAAAAGGAATTGCGCTTGTCATTGCAAATCTAGAAATTATTGAAATCATGCTGTCAAAACCTGAGCTATTAAAATTTGTATTTGCCATCAGCTGCACAAATGCTGCAATGAAAAACAATGCTATGAAAGTTTTTTCAAGCTTGAAAAAAGAATCCTTGAATGAATGTT
>Ga0078972_1002908_pt1 | contig 54015 bp, 70 predicted proteins | sample YelNatPaOPGAMG01_FD_67568 | JGI IMG/M metagenome (GOLD analysis project Ga0078972, IMG submission 67568) | Hot spring thermophilic microbial communities from Obsidian Pool, Yellowstone National Park, USA - OP-RAMG-01 (SPADES assembly) (version 2) | ecosystem: Environmental > Aquatic > Thermal... | reverse complement strand
AGAAGATCCACAGGGACATCATAATAATCGGATTAACTCCGTTAATTGAGGACTACAATGCAGTTAAGATGAACGCCACCAGACTAAAACAGGAGAATGATATGCTAAAGCAGGAGATAGCAAGAAATGCAGAGGAAATGGAGAATTTACAGAAGGCAGTTACACAGCAGAAGAGAGCAACAGAAGTAGCTAGGAAGTTCAGCAGGTATTTTGACTATGTTAAATTTGTGAATAAATCATTGCAGGAGTTAGGCTTGATCACACTAGCCAACATAAAGATGAGCATTGTCGTGCCTGAATACTATGATCCTGAGCTAGATCAATGGGTTACCTTATCAGCTGATAATATAGCGATATTCAATGGGAAGTTATACTACAAAGTCCCGTGGTATCTTGTGAAGAACGCAACAGGAAACACAACAGAAGCTTACATATCTCTGGAAGCATTGGAAGATCCCAACAACCTTGAGAACATATTGTTATGGAACGAATGGTTTAATGGAAAGGAGATGAAGGTAAAGCAGAGCTACAAAACACTATACTCATATTCATGGATAGTGCCGTTATCGATAGCAGGGATAATAGTGTTGGTGATAATAGCAGGAAGGTTATGGTTCAGGAGAGCATGGAAGAGATGGTTCAGACAGGCAGAAGAAAGAGGAATAGCACCCCCTGCATAACAAACTATTCTTTTTCTTTGTGAAAAAAACTTTTTATTTTCTCTATTCTCTTTTTTGTATGCGTTACAAGAGACGGATTATGAGGCAGAATGGTAGGATTGCCAGAAGGGCAACCTTCTTTGTTGTTCTGCTTCTGATTCTGGGGGTTTCCACAGTTCTGGCTAGATTTGTCAATCCCACCGTTTCAATAGCCTCTGCTACGCCTTCTTCTGTTTACAGGGGAAGCTCCACAACAATATCCGGAAGCTATGGAAGTGGGCAGGGAAACTTCTTGAAATTTGACGCCATAGACGACTATGTGAAAGTAGTTAATTCAGCGAGTCTGCAACCCACTAGTGCAATTACAATTGAAGCTTGGATTTATCCAACTCCCCCGCATCAAGCCAATGTTGGGGGGATAATCAACAACATAAATGGATACGCGAACAGTAGATTACTAGTTTTTAATAATGGGCAACTTCTTGCCCAAGTTTTCATTGGGGACTCATACCAAAACGTTCCTGGCCCCTACGTAATAAATAATAGGTGGAATCAGGTAGTATATGTATATAATGGGACGCATGAATATTGGGTAGCGAATGGAGTAAAAGGCTCCGTATATGCAAAGACGGGTTCAATAAATACGGGGACTTATAACAGGACAATCGGCTGGGGATATACAGGAACAGGGTATTATCATTTCAACGGTAGCATCGCCCAAGTTCGTATCTACAATCGGTCACTATCGGACAGCGAGATCCTGAACAACTTCAGAAATCCAAACTCTCCTGTTACAAACGGGCTTGTGATGTGGCTTAAAATGAACGAAGGTGCAGGAACAACCGTTTACGACTACTCTGGAAATGGGAACAACGGAGCAATATATGGTGCGACTTGGGTTACCTATGCCTCTCCCGTTACCTCTGTTTACGTGAACATAACAGATTCCTCAGGAACATTGGCTGTGACAAAAGGCCTTGCAACTCTGTCAAATCCCCTTCAGAATGGAACCTGGAGCTACACTTTCACCACTTCGGCCTCCTCTTCCTTAGGGTCTTACACGGTTTATGCCAAAGCAATAGATTTATCGGGAAATTACTCAATTACTTCTCTGTCAAATGCGTTTTATGTGTTCAACAACCCACCAAGGATATACAACACAGGGGTTGATCCAGCAACTAGGCAGGTTGGCAACACGCTCACATTATGGGTAAATGCCTCCGACTACGAGACGTTCCCCCTGTCGGGCACGGCAACAATAATAGATCCGAACGGAAACAAAGTATCACTTGCACTTCAATATAAGGCAACAACAAAGAGGTATGAGGCACTATACACTCCTCCTGTGGCAGGTAGCTACTCTGTGAGCTTTACCGTTAGCGATGCCGACTCAGCGTCAGCCTCGTCCTCCTACTCGTTCATAGCCGTTACTTCTCCCATAATAGCAGTTTCCGATCAAACAGCTACATATAATTATAATGGTGTTCAGGTATCTGCTATTGTAAACTATGCAGATCATTACTACTTTTATTATCAGACGAACAATTCAATAGATGGTTATACCGTTATAAACTTAACTGCAAAGCAGATATACAAAACGTATAAATTACCTGCCGGCACTTATACTATAACAGTATATGCGAGCAACTCGGCCACAGGACAGACCAGCTCTAAGTCTTTCACTCTTACAATAAACAAGGCTACTCCCTCTCTCAGTCTTTCATTGCCTTCCTCTGTTAGGTGGATGGATGGCTTTACAATAACTGCATCGGAAAACAATATGGGAGATAATGATGTTGCTTACAAGACCTTCATAAACAACACCTATCTAGGTGGAATAGGAACTTTTAGCGTCCAGGAAGCTTCTGGGTTATATGTGGTAAAGCTTAACGCCACAGGTGGCCAGAACTACACAGCAAATGAGATAACACAGCAGATAACTGTCCTGAAGGCATGGGAAAAGACAGACGGAATAGATGCAAACAAATCCTACTACTATGATCTAGGTAAAACAGCTGTGCCTGTGGTGGCTTATCAGAAAAACAGCAGACCGGCAAATGGCACGGTAATTGCAGGCAAGCCTCTTTACATATTGTCGGACATTACAGCTGTTAATAACAATGGAAACACGGGATTACAGAGCACGTTCACAAACATATACATAAATACAACAGCCCCGTCTGGATTTCAAAGCATCACCGTTCTAATTCCATCCTTAGCATATAACCAGCAGGTGAGCCTGACAACAATAACAGGGAAGGCAGTAACAGCGTATGGAAAGTTCTACTCGTGCACAACAGGAAGGTGCACCTACATCCTGACTGTGAACGAGAGCGTTTACACGCCAAACCTGCAAATAGCCTACACATTGCCTTATCCCCCACCGAATTGGCATATAAGAAAGGATTATACGATTTATATAGACGGAAAAACCACGGGCTTCACCTTCTACCCAGACAACCTCACGGTAATTGTCCCAACAACATTTTCCTCATCCTCTCTGAAAACAGGGGATCACAACACAACAATAATATATACAACACTTTCGGAACAGATAGAAGAGACAAATCAGTCTATTATATCTAAACTGTCCGACCTGCTGAAAAGTATCAATCTCACTATAATTTCTAAATTAGGAAGCGTAAATATCAGTCTAGCAGATCTGATAAAAAGCTCTAATCTGTCGATAATATCCCAGCTGTCAAACGTTAATTTGTCGATAATTTCTCAGTTGGGGAAGGTGAACATCTCGTTGAGCAATCTAATAGAAAGTGCAAACTTAAGTCTGTCAAATCTAATGAAGAACGTAAACACGACCCTCGCCGACCTGATAAAGAGCTCTAATCTCTCGATCATAAAGCAGATAACGGGCTCAACGAACAACATAACAGTCCTGATAAACAACACAAAGGTTGATCTCGAGGGAAGACTTTCCGACATCCTGAGCGCAGTAACGGGGGTGAACCGGTCGGTAATATCCCAGCTCATGGCCGTGAACACGAGCCTGTCAAAGCAGGTAGGGGGAGTGAACCAGTCGATAGCGCAGCTGTCAAGCAAGCTCGAAAGCGTAAACCTGTCCATAGTGTCCCAGCTGGGGAAGGTGAACATCTCGCTGAGCGATTTAATAAGGAGCGCAAACCTGAACGCGACGTCCCTTATAAAGAACACAAACATGACGCTGGCAGACCTGATAAGGAGCTCTAATTTAACGATAATAAGGCAGATACTTAACTCAACGGGGAACATAACTGTTTACGTCAACGGCACGAGGGTGGGGCTGGAGAGCAGGCTATCCGACATACTTAAAGCAATAACCACCACCAACTCGACCTTGGAGGGCAGGCTCTCGGACATACTGGGCAGGCTGAAGGCCACGAGCACGAGGGGCACCATCTCCCTGCCGGCAATACCCTCCCCGTCCTTCTTGGCGTTCGCAAACCTGCCGGCAATCACGGTGTCCTCCGTGGTGATGGCCCTGCTGGTGTTCCTCTTCGGGATTCTCCTCTACAAGAAGTACAGGGAGGGGAGGTAAGATGGAAGGGGTGGACATCCTACTGGTCGTCTTGGCGACAGTAGCCCTCATGGTTATATTATCTGCTGAAGGGAGGAAGGAAAAGAGGGCAGAAAAGGGGGGAAAGAGGAGGATAATAGCGCTGGGCGCCGTCGCGGACTACGTCCTCCTGTTGCTCCTGCTGTCCCCGCTGTATATGTTCTTCCTTCTCGTGTTAGTCTTCCTCGTGATGCTCTACTTTATCAACAGGTAGTCGAGGAGGTCTGCAACTAGGCAGACGAGCGGGCAGACCAAAAGTATGTAGGGCAACGCTATCAGGAACAGCACGTCGCTGGGCTTGATCTCTTCCACTTGCTATTTTCCCGCTTTCTTATTTAAAAACTTATCTGTTACCCAAGTAACACGTCAGGTTTTTATAAAACTCCTCCGCAAAAAACGGGATGGATCTCATATACGTGTCCCTCTTCCTGCTGGCGTCCACGGTGGTCTTCCTGACTTGGGTCGTGGACAGGTGGAAGAAGAGGGCGAGGATGTACGAGGAGGCGCTGGCCAAGGTAAGGCTGGTGTTCGGGAACCCCGCCTTCTACCAAGACTTCAAGGTTGCCAGCGAGAACGTGAGCAGGTTTCTGTCCCAGATCGACAGCGCGAACGCCGGAGCCATACAGGAGGGATTAAAGGGCGTGATCCCCGCAATCCCCCTTCTGGTCAGGGAGGCAAATCCCGAGGAGCTCGCGAGAATAAAGGTGGAGCTCCGCTCGGTCTGCTCCAAGAACTCCCTCCACCCCGTGGAAGTCCTGCTGGCGCTCTCGGCCACCACCACAGAGGTGTTCTCAAGTCTGGTGGAGCTGTCGGAGGCGAGAGAGTGAGGCTGAAGGGGAGGAGCTACGAGGAAGTCCTCAGGCTTCTGGATACCATCCCCAACGCGGTGGTGTTCTTAGGTTCGGTGGAGGATTTAATCAGGGGCAGGGGAAGACTCACGATAATAATGCCGAAAAAGGAGATAACGATAATGTTCAGCAGGGGGAAGGTAGTCTCCGTGAAGAAGAAGGGGCTATTCTAGAGAGAAGGGGCTTCTGTACCCAGCTTCCCTGAGCCTGTGTATCTCGCCGTACTCCCTCCTCGGGGGCTCAAACCTGTAAAATATGGTGTTTTCTGGGTCCAAGATTATCTTTCTTTTTGCGTCGTCCCTTTTCACCCCCGGCACGGCCACGAGTATGGTGGCCGATGGTGCCATCCTCCTCAGCGTGTTCAGGGACTCGTACACGGGGTCCCGCAAATATCCTGTGAGGCTGGCGTGCACCATCACTACCTCCAGCTTTGTCCTCTCCCTCACCGCCACTATCGGTATGACAGACTTGTACGAGATGTGTGCGAAGTAGCCCCTCTTCACGAAGTGGTCGAATATGTTCTCCAGCCATATCCTCCTGAACTCCGGTAGGCCCATCAGCACCTCCTCGCCACGACGAATTCGCACTCCCTCATAAGTTCTGCGATCTTTTTCCTGCTCTCACCGCTGTCCCTCAGCTCAATAACCTCGGGCTTCCCGTCCCTTAGGGCGAATATTACCAGCTTCCCGCTCTTCTGCACGTTTCTGGCGAAGACGAAGGTGTCCATCGGCTCTGTCTGTATCGACATCCCCACTATCCTGCTCGCAACCTCCGCCTCGCCGGCCCAGCTCTTCTTGGATCTGGTCTGCCCGTCCCTTATTATGTGGAACGTGCACTCCGGCTTGACTTCCTTCTCCACCCTGCCCCTGTAGACGTAGAGGAACTTCTTCCCCCCCACGTGCACGGTGTCTATTAAGTAACCCATCTCCCTAAGCTCCTTTACCCTTGCGGCCGCCCTCCTGAAGCCCATGTCGTAGAACTCGTCGTTGGACACGACCTTCCTGCTTTCGAGTATCCTTCGTATTGCCTCCCTCTGGTCTTCCTGCAGCTTTTCCAGCTCCTTCTTCCCCATCTTCTCTATGAACATCATACCGCCTCCCTCGTCTTCTTCTTGGGACACTTTCTCCCCCCGTTGTAGGATACGAAGGGTTCCCCTCCATCATTTCTGATTTCACGGGGGCCTTCGGGGTAGAAAGGCTCCCCCAGAGGAATCCTCTGGGGGAAAGACCCCACATCTTCGGCATACCTCCTCACCAGATTCAACACGGCCACCACGTCCCTGTCGTTCTCATACCCGCATTTGGGGCACCTCAGCACTCTGTGCCCATTCGGGCTTAGCTTCACCCCACATATCGAGCACATAGAGGAAGTCCCCCTCGGGTTAACATAGACAACATCTAACCTCGCCAGCTTGGCCTTATAGTCAATAATTTCTTGGAGCCTCCTGAACGACCACCTGTTTAACCTTCCTCTTAACTCTCTGGACTTTTTCCTCTCCGGATTTTTGAGGTTCTTCTGCCTCCTCCACTTTTTCTCAATGTGCTTCAGGTTCTCCATCACAATGGTGGAGGCGTCCACCTCTTTCGCCTTTTTAATAATTTTGTCTGCGATTTTGTGGTATAATGCTAAAACTCTTCTGATCTCCCTTTTCTTGTACTTCTCTAGCAACTTTTTAGCCTGTTCGGGTATCGGGGTTCCAAACCTGAAATAATCACCCAGCCGAAACTTCTTCCATATCTTTTTTCTCTTCAGGTAGTATGCAGTCCTTATCGCTTTTTCGCCAGTTTCCACTTTGTAAACCTCCTTTTCAGAAGCCCCAAAGGTAACGTTGTTCTCGTTCAGATCCACGGCTAGTACCTTCCCGTTTGGCTCCCTCAGTCCAACATCCTTGACAAACGAGACATTCAGGAAGTATCCATTAATCCTCTTTACTAAATAAGCTTCCCTCTGCCTCATGCCCCTAAACTTAAGGTGGTAGTGCGAATGATATAACTCCGCATCGATTCTCCTCCCCTTGCCCACCGTCACCGTAAGCCTCCAATTGCTCAGATCCAATTTGAAGAGCCTCCTGTGCAAGAGAATTGAGTTCTTCTTGAACATAGGTCTATCTCCTTTTACTATTCCCCTTCTCCTCCTTTTTCTGAAATTGTTGTAAATCCCAAGTGCCATTCTCATCGCATCAGGGATATACTTTGAATTTAGATGAGGATGCTTCTCCCTCAGCTCGCGGTACTTCTCCCTGTGCAGTCTGCCCAAACTTGTTATTCCCCTCTCCGCACAGGCCTGAAGGAGCTCGTTCACCATCTGCCTGTATTCCTCAAACAGCTGATCCAGCTCCGGATTCTCTTCCACTTTAAGCTTGAAGCTTCCTGTTACCATCACTTGTTTCATTTTTCTTCCTCCTTCCCTTCCGCTGGTGCCTGTCCCTTTATTCTTTTTTTCGGACAGAACCAAGCGAATGTGCACCTCTCGCACTCCCAAGCGAACCTAGGCGTCCCCTCGTTGTTCAGCGCCTTCCTTATCCTTTCTATTATCTCTTCGTCGCCCATGGGATCGTCGAGGAAGTACTCCGTGGCCCTGTTCGGCGTAATGTATACTAGCATGCCCCTCTTCCCCAATATATTCATGTATATCCTGAGTTGCTCTATGTGGTGGGTCTGCGGTATTGACATGTCCGAGAGTGCCGACTTTATCTCCACCACTACATCGGGCAGTACTGCGTCGCACCTGCCCTTCAGGACTACCTCCCTGCCGTCCACGTCGAACTTCTTCTCGACCTCCTTCTCTATCTCCACCTCTATTCCCTTCTCCTTTCCGTAGATCTCCAGCACCTTTTGGAGGCCCAAGTGTATCAGATCGCCATGCATGAACGGAGGGAGCGTTGGCGCCACCAGAAACGGGTACCTCTGCCTGAAGCCCCTCTTCAGCGGGCACTCCAGCAACTCGGTGACGTGGATCTCGTTCTCCGTTCTGATCCGGTACCCCTCCATTTCCCTCCTCTTCAGCTCTATGTAGTAGTCCACTATGCTGTCCATAACATCACTCCCCCTCCTTTTCTTCTTCCTTCTTCTCTGGCCCTTCTGCCGGTTTCTCCCCCGCCGTTACACCCTCCTTTATCCCCTCGATCCCGTGCTCCTCCATGAACCTTTTGACCTCCTCGTCCCTGAAGAAGTCCCTTATCTTGGCCTTCTCGTCCATGGGCCAAGTCTCCGCGTTGAATCTCTCCTTCATCACGATTATGACGGCCTCCCTCGTCGGATCATCACCCTTGCACCTCCTGAACGTGTCCACCAGCTCCCTTGTGTCCCACTTCCTGAACACATCGACCCACCTCACCACGAGCTCCCTAAGTTTCTCCCTCCTCGTGGCCCACGAGAAGTCCACCGGAGGCTCTTTGGGCTTCTCCGATGAGGGGACCCCCGCCAGCGGGACTTCCCCCTTAGGAAACTCAGGCCTTTCTGGTTCCGTTGCTTCGGTCGGCGTGCCCTTCGGTGGTTCGGCTTTCACCTCCTCGGTGCCTTCTGGTGCTTCCTTAGCATTTTTTGATCCTGAACTGGTGTACTCTGGTGGGGATGCTTGGGTGGTGCCTACCTGCACCTGTTTTTCATCTTCCTCCGCTTCGGTGGTAGATTCAGGTTCTCCAATCCCCTCAGGAATGGTGGGCCTTACACCTAGGCCTATCTCTATCAAGGTTATGATGGTTTTGTTGATGCTCTCCCCTCTCTTTCGTGCACACTCCTCCACCTTGTGATACAGATCCTCAGGGAAATACACGGTCTTAACGATCCTACCCATGTATACATACCTCCCTACATGCATACATCCCTCCCTATATATAACCTTTTTCCCAGTTGATGTAGCGATCCTTGGATGTATGCATCCATATAATCATATATCCATGTATCCATGCTTATCCACCTGCTCTTTTAGGGCCATTAGGGCTACTACAAAAACATGGTTTACATTCCAATAATTCTTTTCTGCAAATTCTTTTGCCCAGACATATAACTCTTCGGGGATAGTTATGGATCTCTTTACCCACCTAATCCCATACCTGCCTATTTTGACATTGCTTTTTCCATCTATAGGACGGTACCTAACAAATGCAGGATCATTAGACTTGTGTATTTTTGCATGGCATCTGGGGCAAACCTCTATCGTTATATCATCTTTATAGCTTAAATGATGCTTTATTGTATAAGGTACATAGTGTCCGCAGATCTCACACTTCTTGAGATCGGAGTTATTCCTCGGGTCACTATTCATAGATACATCCATGCATGGACACCTGCATATATGCATGGATTCATGTATATAACCTTTTCTCTTCACTTTGGGAGTCTTCACCTATCCATATCCCTATTAACTTTTTGAAACAGGAAAATATCATCGTTTTGTTACCTGAGTAACAAAATAGGAAAAAGGGGTTATGTCCTCCTCTTTCTCCTCTTCCCTCTCGGCCTGTAGCCCGGCGGGTACACCTCCCTCCTCCTTCTCCTCCTTCTCCTTGGCCTAGCCCTCGCCTCCTCTATCTTTTCCACCCTTCCGGCTATCTCGTCGGCGTAGTCCGCCTTTATGGGCTCGCTGGCCATCTCCAGCTTCTCGTCCAGCTCCGTAAGCCTAGCCTCCGCCTCGTCCAGCCTTCCCGCCTCTATCGCCTCGTCCACCTCCCTCAGCACCCTGTCGGCGTACTCCTTGGCGGCGTCGTCTATTATGGACTGGTACCTGTCGTTCATCTGCTCGCTCTCCAGTGCCATCCTGAAGCCCGGGCGTTCGCCCACCCTCCTTATCAGCTCGTCTATCAGCGCGTCCCTGAAGTCCCTCAGATCCCTCGCCCTCTCGAATATCCTGACGAAGTCGTCTATGTCCATCTTCTCCCTTATGTAGTCTTCTAGGGCCTCCGGGTCGGTCCTGCCCACCCTATTACCTCCCGAGCTTTACTAGGTGCAGGGGGCACCTCAAGTCGCCCGTGTTCCCCCTTATCCTGATGTTCTTCGTGAGGCCCACCAAGTAGAAGGCGTGGCCCCTGCTGACCGGCCCTTCCCCCGTGTAGTTTACCTCCTCCACGTCCCCCTCCACCAGCCCAAGCAGGAAGCCGTACTTCTCGAACGCCACGTACGACCTCCGAGACTCCCTCCTCAGTATCCTCTTTATTCTCTCCCTGTTCGTCACGGTTATGTCGCACAGGTAGGGCAGCTCGCAGTCGAAGTAGAACGAGTTCCTCAGGTTGTACCTCTCCGCTATCTCCCAAGCCTTCCTCCTCCCGCACCTGCAGAACAGCACGAACGCCTTGGTGCCGTACACGTTGTTGCTCCAAGCCAAGTGGAGGGAGGGCCTAGGGGGCCCGGCCCTTTCGGGCTCTTCGGCCCTCCCCCGTTGTTTCGTGCTAGTCCAGCATTTCATCAGCTCCTCCGGGGGAGGAGCCTCCGGCCCCCACCACACCTCCAGCCCCCTGTTCCCGTACTTAAAGGTTGCGGGGTACTTGAACACGTGCCTAGGCTCCGGCAACACGTCCACATTGGCGCCGGACTCCTCCGCCACCCTCCTGAGCATCTCCGCGTTTGCCCTAGCTGCCGTGGCCTCCCTCTCCCAAGGGTTCTCTGCAACCTCCCTCGGCTCCCTCCTGAAGCACAGGTGCACGCCGTTCCCCGTGAACATCGTGTACATCAGCTCTCCAACGACCCTCTTTCCGGCCTCCGCGACCCTCTCCACGTCCTCTGGGCCCCACTCGTCCAAGTCCACCACGAGCCTGTCCTGAAACAGGAAGAAAGACCTCCTATCGGCCTTGGGGCCGAGGAGCCAAGGCCTGAAGAACCTGCCCTGCGTGTAGTATATGTAGTCGGGCATGACCCTCTCGTCGAACTTTTTCAGCTTATCCATGGTGAGTGGCATCCTTACGGCTATCCACCTGTCCCCCTTCTTGACCCTCACGTGCGTGAAAGACAGCATGTTCATGCAGACCCCCGCATCCGTATAAAGGCCCCTGTCTTTAAAAACTTATCTGTTACTTGGGTATCACAGAAATGTTTTTATTTGAGTGAACCTTCTCCCCTTATGGAATACAAATCTGTGCTTGGTTTGGCGGCGTTGCTCTTCGTCCTGTTGCTCATATACTCGGCCTCAACCTCCGTGGTGTTCCCCGTGTTGCCCAAGCCCCCCAGCCAAGTGCCCGAGACCCAAGAGGTGTACCTGAACCTGAGGGACCCGGACACCGACCCCGTGGCCTACCTAGCAATATCAAAGCTGGTGATAGGCACCGACCACGGCGCCTACTTGGTGCTCAACAGGTCGTCCTACGACCCGCTCTTCTTCAACCTCACCGCGTTGCTGAACAGGTCGACCACGGTGGTCAGGGCGAGGCTGATGAGGGGGAACATAACCTACCTGATAATATGCATACCGGAGGTCAGGGTGCAGCACCAAGGCAGGAACCACAGCGTGTACCGGACGAAGATAAGCGTCGACAGGTCGGTCTGCAAAAGCGTCTACACTCAGGTGAACGTCACCAACTTCGTGTCCAACTGGACGCACTACCACGAGAAGGACTACGAGAAGGTGATAAACATGAGCAGGGATTACATAAAGAGCAAGGGAGGGTTCGGCGCGTTCATGCAACTTAGGAACAGGACGAAGTGCCTCCCAGATGTCCCCTGCATGCCCGAGGATCTCCCCGTCAACTACCCCGAGTGCTTCGTAATAGCCTTAAACGGCTCCATACCAGTTGCGATAAGGCCAATACCCCAGCCCGTGCAGGTAACGGTAGTGGTCCACGTTGATATAAACAAAACCCTCGAGACGCTAACGGAGGCTCCGGTGAACATAACAATAGAGAAGGGCTGATCAGCGGATCTTTATCCCCACTCCGCCTTCCCTCCTCTTTTTTCTCTTCTCCCTCTCCTTGGCTATCTTGTCCTCCGTCCCCCACCCGGGGTAGGCACGCTTCAGCTCGGTCTTTCTTCTCCCCGGAACCGTGGACATCAGCTCCTCGTACCTCAGGTCCTCCACGGCGTACCCCAGTTGCTCCGCCGCCATCTCCGTGTAGTGGGCGGCGTCCTGAATGTACGTCCTAGCCGTTATGCTGGGCAACATCTCCCAGACCGTTTGGAGCGTGCTGGCGGTGGAGCTCAGCGTCTCCTTGCTCGACTCCGTTATGCTGACCATGGTGGCCCAGTACTCTGGGTCATCGTATCTGGGCGACTCGTAGGCAGGGTACAAACTTGTCTGCATGCCCAGCCTAGTTCCCCTCCCTCTGGGGGCAGATATGGAAACTCCTGCCCTCAGGGCCCTAGCCCTTAGGAGGCTCCTCATGACCGGGTTGCCGGCTAGTGCCCTGAGACCCGTTGCCCCGCCTGATGTCGCCCGCCCAGAGTGCCAAGCAACTATGGCCTGCCTAGCCCTCTCCACCTTCCTCCTGTCTATCCTCAGCATCGCTATTACACCTCTTCCATGGCTTAAAATCCCCTATTTCATGTTTGTGTATATTATCGCCACCATTGCTATGGCGAGGCCCAGCCACCCCAAGAGGAGGTACATTAACACGGCGAACAGGAAGCTGAAGAACGCCCTAGCAACCAAGCTCCCCATGCCCAGCCTCCTCAGGAGTGCCAAGATCAGCGAGAACAGCAACACGCCCGCGATAACCAGTATCCCTAGTGCCAGAAGCAGGGGGAACAGGTCGCCCAGTGCCATACAAAATTTGCCCTCCCTATTTTAAAAACTTAACTTGGGATATTTTAAAAACTTAACTTGGGACACAAGTTTTTAAATTTCGATCCCCACAATACCTTATGGCTAGGAGAAAGAAGCGGGAAGAGGAGCCCCCAGTGGAGTTGCCCTCAAATCCCGACAGGCTGGCCCACGCCCTGTTTGCCGGATTCTTGGCCTACTCCTTGGGGATGGGCTACGCCGGAATAGCCACCGCCGTGGCATTCGCGCTCATACCGGACTTGGATCTCTGGCTGGGCCACAGGGTGGTGTTGCACAACATATTCGCGGCCATAGTGATACCCATCCTGTTCTCTTGGCTGGTCCCCCAGATACCCCTCAGGGCGGCCCTGCTCGGCTACTCCTCCCACCTCTTCTTGGACGTGCTGTCCCCGACGGGCATAGCCCTCTTCTTCCCCCTCCCCGACATCGGGTGGAAGATGGTTTCGATTCCCGTTGTGAACCTGTTCGTGAGGTCTGGGGTGAGGACGCTCCTTCTGGTCGTGGCCTTCGTGCTTGCCCTCTCCCTCCTCCACCCGAGCTCCAGCATTTTCACAGTTTTGAAACCATAGTCCAAAGTCTAAAACAACTTCGTCAACTTTTTATTTGAGACCCTTCGTATTTCAAGGGGATGAAAATGGAGGTGACCACGAAGGCCCTCGTGTACATACTGGCCTCCATACTGGTGCCCCTCATCCTGATGCAGTTCGGGATGGCAGGGTGGTTCGTCGCAGGGCTGGTGATGGCAGTGCTGGGCTTCTACTTGGGCGTAGTTGGCAAGTTCGGCCTGAAGGAGTCGGTGTTCTTGGCCGGCTCGTCCTTGGGCATATTCCTGATGTTCGAGGCCCTGCTCGGGCTGGCCAAGCCGTACGGCCTGCCGGCGGAGATGGCTGTGGTGACCTCTCTCGACGTGCTCGGCGCCTTCCTCTACTTCGTGGGCGCCATGGTGGCCCTCACCTTCATGCCAGTGGTGAAGAAGTGAGGAGGCCAGTTCCCCCTTTACTTTTTTAGGCCCTCCTATGGGGCGGGTTAAACGACCTTGCCGGCCTTATCCTTACTACCGCGGTTATGTCCTCGTCTGGGCTGTCCATGACGGCGTGGTACCTAGGCAGGCCCTCCACCTCCTCCCTTATCCTGTCCGACGGGTAGAGCCTCCTCCCCATGGGCATTGACGTCCCCCTGAACCTGAGGTAGAATGCGTGGGTCACGTTCGGGAGTATGTCCGACAGTATCTCTGGCGAGTTTGTTGATATCGCGGCGTCTATGTCCCTCTTCCTCCCCTTGGTGAATATCGCACCTATCTCCTGTCTAACCGCCTTCCTCGAGTGCAGGGCCTTCGCGTACTCCCTCGCCTCGTCCAGAACGGCGAATATCGGCACGTTCCTCTCCTCTGCTATCCTCCTCACGAACGCTGAGAAGAACACGGCCCAAGCAGTTATCTCCTCGAACGATGAGAAGACGGCAGTGGGGAAGAAGAAGACGTTTATCCTCCTAGCCCCAAATATCCTGCTGTAGTCAAACTCCCCCAGCATCTCCTCCGCCTTTGGCGAGTTGAGCCACCCTATTATCCCCGTCTTCACCCTGTCCGTGAGGGTGTCGCAACTGTCTATTGCCGTCTCAAGCCCCTCGAGCGAGTAGTCCCCCGCGGCTATGTAGTTCTGTATCGCCGGCTCTAAGTACGGGGTTATCTTGGTGTCCGTGAACCCGGTTAGGAGCTGGAGTATGGGCGTGTTTATCAGCCTGAAGTCCACCTTCAGGGGCATCAGCTCTATCGTCGGGGATATGCTGTAAAGGTAGTCCCTGTACCTGTCCAGCACGAACTGCAGGGATATGACCCTGACCGGGTAGGCCTTTGGCGTCAGGCCGAACTCCCCCAGCCTAGCGTAGTCCGTGGACTTCCTCGCCATGAACGGGTACTCGTTCTCGTTGTCCAGCACGAATATCTGCCTGTCCTTGTCCCTGTCGAAGTACTCCTCCACCAGAACCTTGCACAGGTTGGTCTTCCCGGCGCCGGAGCTCCCCAAGATCAGAACTCTGGTGGGGTACGACACGTCTATCGTGGCGTAGCTCCCGACGGTCCTCTTCCAAGACTCTCCCTCGAGCAACCTCACTATCCTCCCCACGTAGAGGTTCTTCTCCCCTATCGGCTCAATAGTGCTCCTTATGCCAACCCTCGGGGCGAAGAAAGTCGGGGGAAGGGGCGCCTCCCTTATCTCCGCCCTGTACCTAGGTCTGGGTGCGGGGGGCATCGGGACCCTCACCGGAAGCCTCACCCTGACCTTCTTCGCGGAGAGCACCGCCCCTGCGAGCCTAGCCTTGCCCCTTGCCTCGGGGCCCAGCCTGACCCTCAGGCTCTTAGCCTTTCTCTTAGCCTTTGGCCTCCCTCTCCCCCACAGCCTCGGCAACCTCATGTCTAGCAACCCTCCCGCTGAGCCTCCTCCTGACGAAGCCGGGGACGTACGGGCAGAAGGCAACAACCGTGTCCCAGCTGCAGAGGTCTCGGTACGGGCAGAAGGTGCACGGAACCTCCTGCTCCATAAAGCTCGGGAACTCCGGGGGCACGTACCTCACGGCCCTCTCCTTGGCCTGCGTGAGGACTTGATCCAGCACCGTGACGGCGTAGTCCATCTCCCTCTCCGTGTTGTATATGTAAAGGGAAAACCTCAGCGTGGCTGGGACGCCGAAGAAGTCGTGGAGCGGGTTTGCACAGTGGTGGCCAACCCTAGTGCAGATGCCGTACCTGGCCAGCGTGTAGGCAACCCTGTCGGGCTCCGGCACGGCTATGCTGACCAGCCCGCACCTCCTCTCTAGGGGCGGGCCCAAGTACCTTATCTTTGCGTCCTCCAGAAACTCCATCAGCCTCCTCAGCACCCTCCTCTCGTGGCCTAGGCAGTCGTCTATGTACCTAGACAGGAAGTCTACGGCCGTGCCCAAGGCGACGTAGTTGGCTATGCTCGGAGTTCCTGCCTCGAACCGGTGAGGGGGCTCCATCCACTCTATCTCTATGTCCTCCCCCCTCAGGCGGACGGACTTTATCGAGTCCCCGCCAGAAAACACGGGCTTCAGCTCGTCCCTTAGCTCCGGGGAGATATATAGGCCTCCTGACCCGTGTGGGCCGAGCATCTTGTGGCCCGAGAAAGCTAGGGCATCTATCTCCAGCCTAGAGACGTTCACCGGCATGTGGGGCACCCCCTGCGCCCCGTCCACAACCACTATCTTCTTCCTGTCCTTCGCCCTCTCGGCCAGATCCCTGACGTCGTTTACTGTCCCGAGGACGTTGGACACCATCGGGAAGGCGACGACATCGGCCTTTTTCATCTTCTCCTCGAAGTCACCCACGTCTATCTCCCCCTCCTTGGTTACCCCGCACAGGTGAAACCTCCTGAACCTAGTCCTCCAAGGAAGCATGTTCGAGTGGTGGTCCATCACTGTGCACATCACCGACTTCCTCGCTCTGGCCAGCATCTCGGCCAGCCTGTTTATCCCGTCCGTGGTGCTGGTGACGAGGATCAGATCCCTCGGCCTAGCCCCCACGAACCTAGCTATCCTCTCCCTAGCCCTCTCGAAGGCGTCCGTGGACTCTGCACCCAGAACGTGCGGGCTCCTCCACACGTTGCTGTCGTGTGCTGTGTAGAACCTCACCAAGGTTTCTATGACCTCCACGGGCTTCAGGGAGGTGGCTGCGGAGTCCATGTAGACTAGGGGGAAGCCGTTCACCGTCCTCCTGAGTATTGGGAAGTGGCTCCTCACCTCTTCGTCTATCATCCCCCTACCTGCTCCCCGTTGCTTAAAAACCTTGCCCACAGAAAACTTTTTATTTCTAAGACTTCAATACTGCATATGGTCGTCAACATAGTAGGTGTTTCCACGACCGATGCAGAGTTTTCCGCCCCGGTTCCTGTTTACGACGCTGGGATGAACCTGATAGGCTACGCTAGGGCACTCGGGGTTTCTGTAAACGGGAACATAACCCTCGTCGTCGACGCCTTTTTCAAGAAGCCGGAGGGGGAGAAGGAGTACGAGGAGTACATGAAGCTGGTCAGGGCTGTGTTCGAGAAGGGCTCCGGAATAGAGGCGGTGAAGAAGCTGTTCCAGCTGTACAAGAGGGAGGTTCCGAAGATGTTCGAGGTCAGGAGGGTGAACTTCGAGGTCACCGACCCGAAGCTGGACATGACCCTCGGGGTGAACGGCGTCAGGCTCCACATAGTCTGGGACTACGAGACAGGGAGGTACAGCATGTTCTACCTCCCGCCCTTGGACATGGTGGAGGAGCTGAACACCAAGATAGCGCACTACTTGGCGATAACTAGGGGGGCTCTAAACTCCTTGGGCGAGCTCGCTAGGCTCAAGGCCGAGAACAGGGATCTCAGGTCTAGGGTGGCCATACTCGAGGACGCCCTATCTAGAACCCAGTCTTGGATAGAGGATCACGTCTCCAAGCTTGGCACGCTCCAGACCAACCTGCTCAACATGAGGCTCGAGTCGGCCGGGAACATGAACAAGGAGGATCTCACGAAGTACCTAAACCAGATGAAGGAGATCGTTGCTGAGATGTCCAACTGGTCTAGGGAGAGCTTCTCCGTCGTCTTGAGGGGAAGGGAGCCCCTATTGGAGGAGGAGCAGAAGGTGCTCAACGCCTTCAGGGCCGTCGTCAACATAGTGAAGGAAGTCGTCTCCCCGTCCCTGTCCGAGGATCAGGTTGCCGAGGTGCTGGCCGAGGTGATAGCCAAGAACCCGGAGTGGGTGGCCCGACAGATAGAGAGGTACAGGTCAGCATTCTCAGTAGTCCCGCCGGCTGAGGTGGCACCGCCTGCCGAGGTTCCGGCCGAGGAGGAGGTGGAAGAGGTGGAAGAGGAGGGAGAGTAAGGGGGCGGTAAAATGGGGCTTAAGGGTGTTATTTCTTCCATAAGGTCTAGGAGGAGGGAGGAGAAAAAGGCTGAGGAGGAGGTCTCCCCCGAGTATATTAGGGAGGTCGTGGACGCCGTGGTCGAGGGGAAGCTATCGGAGCTGGAGGAGATCATAAGGGAGGCCGCCAGCAGGGAGGCCGCCGTTGCCCTGAAGGAGCAGATGGGCTTGGTGGGCATGCAGTTCATAAAGCTGGGGGATCTGATGAGGGAGGTCATATCCTCTCTGGGCGAGGTGCTCCAGTCCTTGGGCAAGGGCGTGGATCTCTCGGCCGTGGAGAGGCTCAGGGAGGTGTACACGGCGGGCATAAGGGTTGTGGGGGAGATAGGCATGGAGCTGGAGGGCCTGCAGCAACAGCTGGAGAGCCTCAGGGAGGCGAGGGAGTGGATAGAGAACAGCGGGAAGGCGGTAATAGACCTGAAGGCGGAGATAGGGAGGGTCAACTCCGAGCTAAAGAGGATGCAGGCGGAGTACAACGACCTCAGGGAGAGGCTGAAAAAAGACCTGCTGGACTCCGTGTCCGAGAGGGTTTTGGCAGACATGCTGAGGTACGGGATAACCGACAGGATAAAGGAGGACGTGGTGAACACGGCCATAATCAGGCTGTCGGCCATGGGCTGGGAGGCGGTAAGGTCTGACGTGGAGAAAAAGCTTGGGGAATTCTTCAGCGCCAAGAAGGAGGAGCTCAAGGAGGAGATCCTGAGGGAGCTGGCGAAATGAGCGTCAGGATAATAGAGGAGAAGAACAGGCTCTGGGCACAGGGGAAGCTGCTCTCCGAGATGCTGAAGGGGATGGCGGTCTCGCTGCAGGAGGCGTTAAACGACCTCCACCTCGCAACGGTGAGGCCGTCGGTATACAGGGCCGTGAGCGAGGACGGGAAGGTGGGCGTGCTGAGGATATCCGTCGGGGGTGCCGTTATAGCGGAGTTGCCGGACGACGAGGAGGGGAGGAGGAGGCTGTCATTCTACAGGCTGGGCGAGCCCGCCAGCGAGATACCCATAGAGAGGGAGAGGAGGGAGAACGCCCTGTCGAAGCTTGCCCAAGCCATAAGCTCCGTGGCCCTCGCCAAGGGCAAGCTCCCCACGCCCCACTTGGCCAAGCTGTCTAAGACGCTGGGCGGCCACCCGCTGGCCCCATTCGCCAAGACCCTTGCGAACCTTCCCGTGTCCCCGGACATGAGCGAGTTCATGGGCTGGCCCGAGAAACCCAAGGAGGTCCCGCCGATAGGCAGGAAGAACATACTGGTGATAGTCGGGAAGGACTGCCCGCACAGCAAGAACGTGCTCAGGTGGCTCAACATGAAGTTCTTGGAGAAGGAAATGTTCCCGAGGGGCATAGCCGTGATGCTCTTCGAGACAGACGAGGACACCGCCGGGGTGGAGCAGGCATTCGGGGTCATGGGAACCCCCGCGTTCATATTCTGCGACGTCTACTTCAACGTGAAGAAGGTGATTGCCGGGGAGCTGTCGGAGGACAGGTTCCTGAGGGAGGCGATCTACTACGAGTAAAACTATTCTGCTGGCACTTTTGCTGTTCACCCTCTTCCTCCTTTACGCTTGGTACTACGCCTTGATATACCCGAGGGTTCAGGCCGAGAGGGAATACAACGTGCAGTTGCAGAAGATAAGGTCGTACGGGCAACAAGTAGGGAAATACTCGCTGGAGGGCTGGGTTCTCGACCACGGCGTGTACGACCCCCAGTATCAGGGGAGGTGCAAGGAGAACATAACTGCGTGCGTTGAGGACATAAAGAGGATGGGCCACTTCAGAGGGGTTTGCTCGGACTTCGTGGCTGTGTTCTCCTACTACTACATAACCTTGGGCTTCGGCGACCCGGTGGTGCTCGTGGTTGACACCGACGAGGGCCCGCACGCCGAGGCCGTGTTCTACGACGGCCAGCAGTTCAACATGTTCTTCGGTCTGCCCAGCAAGGGTATAAGGGAGGTGCACTGGGGCCACGAATGGATAAACGTGCAGGGGAGCCCGACGGACAACGACAAACTGGCGTACGAGATAATAAGGGCGGCCCAAGTGGCCCCGTCGGACGGTCAAACTCTGGACGATTACGCCTCCTCCCTGAACGCCGGGAGGAAGGGGTACGTCAGGCCCCTCCACCTGAGGGTGGGGCCGAACGTGGTGAGGGTGCAGGGGATAGACTCCCCGTCCGTCTCGGGGAACTGCCGGCTCGAGACGGAGGTAAAGAGCTGGTGCCCCATGGAGCCCGTCGACCTGACGATAACGGGTCTGGCTCCGGGGGTGTGCAGGCTAAACGACTGGGTTCTGGTGGTGGGAGGGTGATATAATATGAATATTATGAAGGTATTGTGCGTCCTCCTCTTGGTTGTGGTCGTGCTTCCCGCCTTCGGGCAGGAGGTTCAGGTCAGCCCCGACAAGAAGTACTACGTGCAGGGGGAGACCTTCAAAATAATAGTGAGGTGGAACGGGACAGATCAGAGGTACGTGATATCCCTCGGCCCGCACCTGAGGATAGTGGGCTCGGAGTACAGGGAGGAGCAGAAGACGGTGATAAGGCCAGTGAACGCAGTTAACGTCACGGGCGTGGTTACGGCGAGGGACCCCAACCAGACTTGGGTGGTTCAGGTCGAGATGTGGAATGCCTCGTCTATATTCACCCCCTCGTACTACGACGTCGGTCTGGTGGACATGAAAACGGCCCAGCTCGTCACAAAGACGCACAGGGAGATAACGATAGTGGATCTTAACCTCCTCCTCAGGGACTACAACGACGTGAAGGTGAGCCTTCAGGACGCCAGAAACAGGGAGACCAACTACCAGAACGAGATAAACTACCTGAGGGGCCAGCTGAGTCAGGCCCAGAGGGGCGAGCAGATATACAGGTTCATGGCCGAGTACAGCAGGGTGTACAACAGGTACTTTGAGTATGTGAAGTTCGTCAACAAGAGCGCGTCCGAGTTCGCCCCGTTCGTCCAGATACAGATGACCCTAACCGTGCCCATGTGGTACGACCCGGCCGAGGAGAGGTGGATGTCCGTGACGGCGAACGACATAATGATAAAGGAGGGGGTTCTTCTGGTGAAGGTCCCTTGGAGATCCGAGTACTACAAGAACGAGAGCTGGGTTCCGGTGGACTCCCTGATGGACCCGAACAACCACTTCAACCAAGTCATGTGGAACCTGTGGTTCTCCGAGAGGTCTGAAAGTGCCATGCAGAAGTACAAGCAACTCTACACGAACTCTTGGATAATTCCCTTCGGCGTGGTCGGTGCTGTCGTTGCTTTCTTCCTCTTCATGTTTGCACTGGTCTTCGGGATACTGAGGAAGTGGGAGAGGGAGAGGAGGACGAGGCCCGTGCCAGTTCCGGCCTAGGGGCGAGTGCCTTCCTCACCTCCTCCTCTTCTGGGTTGAGGAGGACGAAGTTCCCCCTAGCTGTCACTATCAGGATGGAGCCGTCCTCCCTCTCGAGAACCTCCCTTATGGGCTCGGTGCCGGATATGGTTGCCCTCATGCACTCGGTCTCCCTCTCCACCATGTAGCTCACCACGGCCTTCCCAATGTCCACCACAACCTTTATGTGAGATGACATCCTCGTGTTCCTTGCCTCGGAGACCACCTTCCCCTCCGCCGAGACCACCCCGCCGTTAAGCCCTATCTCCCCGTCGCTGAAGGAGACCACGCTGATGCATAAATCGGTGAACTCCTCGTCCCCGGCTAGGGCGACCTTGTTGTCCGTCATGAACAGGCCGACCTTCATCTTGTGGGGGCTCTTGGGAACGAAGTTCAGGAGGACTAGGGGACCCCAGCCGCTCCTGAAGACCTCCTTGTCAGCCTCTGTGGCCTGCTCCCCCAACTCCTTCTCGCCCACGTAGGCCAGAAAGTAGCCCCTCTTCCCGCCCCTCGGCACGACCCTCTTTATAGACATACAAAAGAAAGGCAGTTTCTCTTTAAAAACTTGTCCTTTCAAAAAGCTTAAATATTAACAGCTCCCCTATTTCGCTGGTGGTGGACATGCCCGAGAGCATATATGAGGACTGCATAAATGCCGACGAGAAGACGCTGGAAGACCTCGCGAAGACCCTGAACATAAAGGGCCTGAACTTCAAGGAGGATAAGGTTAAGGAGACCTTCTGCAGGGTCATAGACGGCCTCGCCACGGGCGGGGAGTCCAAGGTCCAGAAGGCGTCCGCCAGATTCCTGAGACCGATATAATTCTCCCTATTTCCCCCCTCTTTTTTCTTTTTTCTTTCCGGCTTTTCTAAGAAATTCTTGGGGAAAAGGTATTTATCTTTCCGGTGGCTTTGTCACCCCGACAGGCTATTGCGAGGATACCGGAAATTAGCCCCAGAAAAACGTGCAAAACCGGTGCAACAACCGGCCATTTTTTGAACCAAGGCTTTTTCCGCCAGTATCCCCAGCAAAATTTATTTCTAAAAAATTCTCAAGAAACGATATGTTTATATATGAAGCCCTCCATCTTTTAGCGGTGACCCGCATGGGCACAACCATATACATGTTGGGAAACAGGTTGGGAATATCCAAGAACCCGTGGATGGCGACCCCCTTCGGGAAGAAGGAGGTAAAGATCTTCCAGAAGACCGGAAGGAGGGCAAAGCTGGCACAGCACCCCGCGGTCGTTGCCAGATGGGACCTCTTCAGGAAGGTGAGGCCCGAGGCGACTAGGGCCTGCACCGGGAAGGAGGGCATGGACAAGGCCGTGTGCATAGTCCAGTACATGTCCGGAGCCCTGAAGAAGTGAAGGTGTTTCCATGAAGGCCAAGTACTTCTTCCCCCTCCTCATTTTTTTGTTCGCACTACTTCTGTTGCCTGTCTCTGAGGTAAGAGCCGCGCCGTCGTTCACGTCCGTCACGGTGTACGTTTGGTGGCAGGGGGACGGCAATTTCACGCCGACCATGGTGATGGTCGGCGACAGGGTGATGCTGAAGTTCACGGTGTCGGGCTTCACCAGAATCTACAACCCGGTGGTGAGGGACCCGCAGGGCAACACACTTCCTGTCAAGAACTCGACTTGGACAGTCTCGCCCTACTACCTGTGGTTCAACACGACCAGCTTGGCCGGCGCCTACACCGTTAGCGTTACGGCCAACGACACAAGCACAAACACGATAACCACCTACAGCGGTCAGATAATGGTGTACTCGTATCAGGCGCCGACAGCTACGATAAAGGGTGCCGACGTCAACGGCGCAATAGCCAACCTGTACCAGATACCAACACTTTCGGGAAACATATCCGTCTCAGCTACGTTCTTCTCGATAAACGCGAACGGCAGCGTAACGGCAACCGTTCCGTGCTCTGCTGCAACGCCCTTCAAGTTGCAACTGCTGTCCGGCACCAAGGTGCTGTACAGCAGCGACTGGATACACCCGAAGGGCGTGCAGTCGGTAACGCTCACGTTCCAGTACCCGATATCCAACTCCACGATGTCGCTCTACGGGGCTAACAGCCTGTCCCTGTCCGTGGTGCCCTACTACGGGACGGGCCAGTCTGCCAGCCTAGGCACCGTGTACTTCGTCCCGGCCGAGGACTTCTCCAAGGCTACTGCCTCATTCTCCGCCGTTGCGCCCTCCTCGGCCCACATAGGAGACCTGTTCAACCTGACCCCCCAGCTAAAGCTCACGTCGACAAAGACCCTAGTGGGCGGGCAGCCCGCCTACCCCGTCGTGCTCAACTTCCTCTCCCCGCAGAAGGGCGCGGTGATGTGGCCCTCTGACGCGAAGGGCAACAAGCTCATACTGCTGAACAACACCAACAACCAGATAGCAAAGTTCGTCGGGGATCTGCCGGCCATTGGCTCCAACACCTTGGAGATCTACCCAGTGACACTAAAGAGCTTCCTTGCAGGCCAGTTCAGCAAGATGATAGACTCATCTGGGAAGTACGTGTACGCTTCTTCCACAGTAAAGATACTCCCCGACGGGACTTTCTCGATTCAGGTGCTGAACTCCACCGGCAAGGTTCCGTCGGAGATCCACCCGGAGGACACCGTGTACATGAACGTGACTTGGACTAGGTCCAAGTACTGGATATACAAAGGAGACTCCTACTCCTTCCCAGTCGTGGCTGACACCGAGATATCCTCATACCCGTACCACAAGGGCTTCGGGACGCTGTCGGCCTCAAACGGGACAACCGCCAAGGTCCAGATAACGATGGGGTCTGTGAACCAGACGTTCTCCTCCCTGTCCGGAACGGCAACTCCGTACCTGAGGCTTAAGGACGGGACCACGCTGGCATCAGGTACGGCCGTGCAGTACAAGTTCGCCGGCTACAACATAAAGTTCATGTACCAAGGGCAGCCGTACACGCCCTCCTCGTCCGCGCCCATAGACCTCAAGATATTCTACAGCGGGAACAAGATATACGAGCAGAACATAACCACCGCCTACGTGTACTTCTACGGGCCAAAGTCGGCATCCGCGACGGCCGAGTGCAGGCCGTCAACGCTCAGCAAGCTCTCAGGTTCTGCAACGCTCAGCGGGGCCTACGGCACGGTGACCGACGCCGTGATCCAGCTGTCCTCCGTGGCAATACCCGTCGGGCCCTACGAGTACATACCGAAGGCCTACACTGACAAGATATCGGTTGCCATAAGGGCCTCCCTGCAGCCGAACGTCGTGTACAGCCTGTACAACAACCTCACGGCGCTAACTGACATAGTTGCTGACAGCCCCAAGGCGACCGTGGCTTGGGACGCTGCGAAGAAGGTTGCGACGATAACCGTGACCGATGCCGGAACTTACACGTTCACCTACGACGCCTCCGGAACCTACGTTGACGACATGCCCATAGCCACGATAAAGGATCAGAACGGGAACTTGGTAAGCCAGGTAAAGCTGAAGCTTGTCGAGTTTCCGGGCTACGAGATAAAGGTGGAGCCGGTATCCTCCGACGAAATCAAGATATCGCTGGCGGAGAAGTCAGGTGCGTTCCCGATAGCCGCTGGGAAGAGCATAAGGCTTGACGTTGGGCCAACTGTGCTCACGCTGGTGAAGGTTGCAAACGCGACGAAGGTGTACTCCTACTCGGACTACTCTTGGTACATTGAGCCGTCCGGCTACGTGATATACAAGATTCCCGCCGGCCCGGCAGGCACGAAGGTGGTCGTGTCGGCAAACGCAACTCTGCCGTTGGACTTCTCCCCCGCGCTGTCGCTCTACAACTGGGTGATATCCTCGGAGCTCGAGGTTACGGCCCAGCCGTCCCCGACCGTGGCAGGCATGCCAACCAACACGCTGATACTGCTGATGGTCCTGGTGCTCATAGCAATAGCCGCCTACGTGGCGATCAAGAAGTAGCCACCCGAGTGGTAAATCCCCTCCCCTTTTTATTTTTTTAAAAGATCAAGTTTTTATCTTTTCGCTTCTTTGGTTTGTTATGGACTTGGTGGCGCTCGTATCCCAGCTCACGTCGGCGTTGGCGTCGCTCGTCAACTTGGTCGTAAAGCTCAAGGACTTCATATTCAACGTAATACCGCAGCAGGCGGGCCTCCCGCCGAAGATAGCCGAGCTGATAACCTACTTAATAGTTCTGGCCGGGCTGTACGCGATGTTCTCGGCTGCCAAGACATTCTTCAAGGTTCTGCTCATAATACTCACGCTGGTGGTCGTGGTGGAGGTGGTGGTTTGGATACTGACAGGAAAATCCCCGTAAGGGCGTTTCCCCTCCTAGCCACCTTGGTCACAATAGCCTATGGCGTTGTGTCCGGCCTTATGGCCGGCCCGGCACCGCCCCAGCAGTTCTACCTGAGCATGGGGCCCATAACCAAATCGATTCTGGGAAAGCTGTCCACGCAACAGTTCGAGTTCTCCTACCTGCTGGGCGAGTACATAGCCAACAACGTCGGCCTGTGGGTCGTGCTGTTCTTCTTGGGCTCCCTAGTACCTGTTTTCACCTTCGACATACTGTCTTGGAACATGAGGATGGTGACCCAAGTAACGATGTACCTGCCCCCCGGGACGACCGTCGCCATAATGATGCTCCACGGCGTGTACGAGCTCGCGGCCGTCATACTGATGTCGTACTGCTCCTACTACCTCTTCTACCTGATGGTAAGGGAGTTAGTGGGGAGGCCCCTGCTTGAGGAGACGTTGCAGGTGATAAAGGCCACCGTGTTCTCCCTGATGGCCCTCTTCATGGCCGCGCTGCTGGAGGCATACGTGACCCCCATAATCTTCAGCCCGTCCTCCGGCGACATGTTCCTCAGGGGGGTTCAGGCCTCATCCCTCTACGACTACGTGTTTTACACGGTCTTCTTGGGCGGCGCGTACGCCATACCCCTGATAATAGCAGCAGGGATATCTCTGGAGTTCTGGGAGTACGTTTTCGGTGCCGAGGCCAAGTACCCGTTCGGCCCTCCACCTCCCCAGCCGGAGCTCCTTCCCAGTTGGGTGCAGAACTTTAACACGGGGGTGCTGGAGGAGCTCATATTCAGGGCGCCGGTGCTGATACTGGCGAAGTACTACAACCCCTTCGAGGTTGCGGCTTTCTTCTCCATCCTGTTCGGCTTCGCCCACCACACCTACGGCATAGCCAAGATACCGTCCAGCTTCACGGTCGGCATGGTGTTCTCCGCCATAGCATTCCACTTCGGGCTGGGGCCGGCGATAGTCTCCCACGCGTTCCTAGACCTGTACCTGTTCCTCGCCTCCTACGCCGAGAAGGGCTTGCTGAAGTGAGGTGGCGACATGAGGTCCTCGGTTGCCCTGCTCTTGGGCATGCTGTTCTCCTTCGTGTGCCTCCACGGCCTCCTCTTCGGCATGTTCAGCGAGGAGGGCCTTGTCACTAGCGCGTTCATAACCGCGATGGTCTTCCTCCCCCACGAGCTGGCCCACATAGCCGTTGGCAGGGGGAAGTACGTTTTTTCCCCTTTACTCAGCATCCTGTCCCTCCTCTGCACCTACCTGAAATTTCCCTTCATACTGACAGGCTACGCTGAGGTGGACTCGCTGAAGGGCGTCGTGGCGGGCCCTCTGGCCAACATAGTCATGGCGCTGTCCGCCCTGATCGTGTCCTACTGGGACAGGAGCGTCTTCATACTCGTGTACCCCAACGTCTGGTACGCCGCAAGCAACCTCCTGCCGTTCCCCCCTCTGGACGGGGCCAAGATAGCGAAAGAGAGGCCCCACCTGTGGCTCGCCATGTTCCTCCCCACGCTCATAATCTATATAATGAAGTAGCTTCTTTTAAACTAAAAGTATTTTAAGTTTGGCCTTCCCTTCTTTGCTGATGTCAGTCAGAAAGTACATGGTCAACTTCCTCACGGGCGTCCTCGTGCTCGTCGCCGCAGTTTACCTTCTGGCGGCCCTAGGGCAGGTGGCCCTATCCATGTTCTTGGGCCTCTGCGGCGGCGTGTCCGTGGTCGGCGGCTTCCTGAGGGAGAGGTCGGACATCCTGAAGTACAGCGCGCAGCTGGAGATATTCGACTACATAATATGGTTCGCCTCCGCCCTGCTGCTTCTGGTGGTGATAAACGACGCCGTGGACTTCCTCGGCTGGTCGGGGTACGTCAGCTGGCCTAGTGCTTGGAGGGACCTGATGGACGCGGCCAGAAGTCTGGAGGTGCCCGTGCTGCTCTTCTGCGTCCTCCACTACTCCTTCAAGCCCGGCAGGCCCGACTACTACGCCTTCGTGGCGTTTGTGGTCACGATAGACCTGCTCCTGAAGGGTGCTACCTTCCAGCTGGCCCAGTCCTTCGGACAGTACGCCATGTACCTGTCGTTCGGCTTGGCACTTGCCTCCTTCGGCATATACCTCATTCTGGGGAGGTACGCCGGCTGGAAGCTGGTGGTGGAGGTGTCCGGCGTTGCGGTTGCCCTGTTCGCCATCTACGAGGGATTGTACTACCTCAACCAAGCGGGAATACTGACTTGGATTCACCTCCCGGCTTGGTGGGGCCTAATCCACGCGGCCATGGCGGGCTTCCTCCTCGGGACGGTGGCCATACTGTTCACCGTGTACCTAGTCTCCAGAACCGGGATAAGGACCCTGCTGGTGGCCACGTCGGTCTACGCCCTCTACTTCCTCCCAACCCCCGTCGCCGCCTTCTCCACCCTGCTCTACTTGGCCGTGTTCTCCATAGCCGTCTGGGTGCTCCTAGGGCTGGCGGGTGGTTGAAATGGACCCGTTCCTCCTGCTCCTCTTGGCGGCATTCTCCGTCGTGCTCATAGCGAGCGTAAGGAGGGGGGAGAAAAAACACCTGAAGATAGCGGCCTTCGGCGTCGCGCTTTCGGCGACGGACATACTTGTGGCCTCAATATCCCTCCCTCCCTTGGTTGCCACCCTCCTTCTGGCCTCGGCGGCGCTGGTGGCCATGTTCTACTTATCTAGGTGATTCCGTTGATAGCCAAGCCCGGCCTCTTCACCTCCCTCTTCTTACTAGTGCTGACGCTCCTGTTCATAGTCGGCCCGGTGGTTCCCCCCTCGCTCCACATCATCCTCCTGTTTGCCCCCGCCCTAGTCTTGGCCATATTCTTCAACCCGGTCGTGTGGGGGCTGGCTTGGCTCCTGTACGAGGCCATTAGTGCAGTCATTTCCACGTTGATCGGGTACGCCATCGGCGGCCCGATAGGCGCCGGCGTGTCCCTAGTGGTCAGCGGGCTGGCGATCGCGATAGCGTTCCTCACCAAGGTGATACCCCTACTCATAGGCGCGGCATACGCCGTGGCCATAGGGCCGCTCATGTTCCTCCTCTACGCCCAAGCATTCGGCTTCCTCGCCCCCCTGTTCACCCTTTTCATCGTTTACTACTTCGTGTTCGGGGGCAAGTATATACCCTACCTTCTGGGCGCCTTGGTGGCTGAGGCCATACTGGCGGGCTTCTTGGTGGGGAGCCTGTCCACTCAGGGGCTGTACTACGTGGTTGCGGGCATGGCCATGCTTTTCCTTGGCGCCGGCGTGCTTGGCGTGATGAAGAGGGCCATAGGCATTAGGGAGGCGTTCGTGAAGGTTGCCTACCTCTACATGCTGGCACACTTGGGCATAAGGGCCGGGGGGGCTGCCTTTGGGAGCTACGCCTCCTCCATCAACCAGTTGCTGGACGCCATCGCCAAAACGTCGTTCGGCCTCCTCGCCCCAGCGGGGATAATACTCTTCCTCCTAACTCTGGGCCTGTTCTCGGGCAAGTACGACATACCGGACAACCTGATGAAAATTCTGGCGCTCTACGTCTTGGTCTCCCTCGCCGTCCCCTCCGGTGCGGACATAGGCCAGATACTGGGGGTGAGCTACGCACCTATGCCCGACGTCTCCGGCTACTACAACGAGATGGTGCAGACCGCCGACAGGATATTCCCGGGCTCCTCCAACGTGATAAACACCGTGGTGTCCCCCATAAAGGACGCCTTGCCGTCCTCGGTGGCCTACGGGGGAGGCTACTACGGGGGAGGCACGCACTACATAACCCTGTTTCAGGGGGAGAACTTGGGCGGTACCGTAGAGCAGCCCCAGCCCTCCGGAACTGCCCCAACACCGGGGGAGAGGTGGGGCGTGGAGATAAACGCGACCGCGCCGTCGCTATCGGTGGTTACTAGCCTCCTCAGGATGGTGTTCGCCACCTTGGGCTCTTGGTCCGTCCTAGCCTCCTCAGTGCTCCTCGTGGGCTTCGCCTACATAATGGACGTGATGGCCGGCACGGCGGGCATGGACGTGTTCTCCGGCATATCCTCTGTAGCTAAGCCCCTGAAGGTGGGCAGGGCCGAGGCAGCTAGGGAGAAGGCGGAGGTCCAGAAGTTCATAGAGGAGTCGGCCAGAACCGCCGTGAAGGAGTACAAGGCGATGGAGGCTGCTCAGAGGCTGGCGACAAAGGCGCCCGAGGTGAAGGAGGCAGCTGCCGCTCTGCCCGTCACCAGCAGGGAGCTGGCGGAGCGCCTCAGGCACTCGGCCCAGCTGAGCAGGGCGGCCAAGGCGCTAAAGGCCGGGGAGAAGGTTTCCATCACCCTGAAGAAGGTCAGGGGGGTAACGGGCGAGGAGAGGAAGGAGCTGGTCGTGAGCAGGGCGAAGAAGCCCGGGCTGCTTGGGAGAATATGGAAGGAGAAGGTGACGATACCCCTCCACATGGAGATCCAGAAGAGGGCCGAGGAGATAGTGCACGAGGAGAAGGAGGCGGAGAAGGCGGCCAAGCTGGCCAAGGAGAAGCCGAAGGAAGTTGCCAAGAAGGTGGAGCTGACCTCCAGAATCTACGGCTCGATCTCCCTCTACGGCGAGGCCCTAGGGGAGAAGGTGAGGGGCAGGCTGGCCGAGGGCAAGGCTAGGAGGGGGCCGTCATACCTGAGGGTTCCCTCGGTGAGACCAAAGTGGTGGCCCAAGGGGCCGGGCTTCACGCAGTTCTTCAGGAGGCTGTTTGGGAGGAAGAAGGAGGGTGAGTAGGATGAGGGTGAGGGTTTTTCCGGTCCTGCTCCTCCTTGTGTCACTTTGCGTCACGCCATTGCTTGCTACTCCGGTAACAGTCGAAGTGGTGAAGCTACCAGCTGGGCCGATATGCCCACTTTTCAACGTCAGCTACCCTGAGAGCGTGCCCAGCGGCTCCGAGGCGAAGGTCTTGGTTTCCATCAGGAACATAGGCTCGGCAGGGACGTGCAACGTGGAGTTCGTCTCGCCCACGGGCCAGATACTCAACGCAAGGTCCTTCCAGATGAACTACGGGGACGAGAGGAAAGCAGAATACTCCTTCACGATGCCGTCAGGGCCGGTAAAGTTGCTCGTGAGGTCTTACCCGTTCGGCAACGGCTACGACTACGCCTACGTGGTAATTCCGGCCAGAAGCTACCAGCCCCAAGGGGCGATCTTGGGCTACTCTGTGCCGGCCGAGATAAGGGCCAAGGAGGTGCCTAGGCTCTCAGTAGATGTGATAAACGTGGGCTCCACGGGGAACATTTACGTGAACTGGTCGGTGGACGGCAACGTGGTTTGCAGGAGCTCCTTGTCGATGAACAACATGGAGAGGAAGACCTCCTACTGCGACGTCACGCCGCCGAAGGGCAAAAACAGCTTCAACGTCTCCGCCGTGGTCTACTCATCGGCCGGAATAACCGACTCGGAAAGCTGGACTGTGAAGGTGGTCAACGCCTACCCCGTGCCCGACATAGTCGGCTACGAAATATCCGAGTTCGAGCTCGGCAGGCAGGGAGAGATAAAGGTGAGCGTGGTGAACAGGGGCAACTCCTCCGGGCCGGTGAGGCTGGACGTGCTGACCGAGGTCGGCTGGGGCAACAAAATAATTCTGGCATCGGGGAGGGCCAACCTCACCGACAGCATTCTGTTCGACGTTTACCTGCCGGCTAGGCCCCTCTCCTCTTGGTACTCCTACATACCTCTGGAGCTCAGGGTCTGCTCCCTCCCCTCCGTGTGCGACTCGGTCAGCCTGAAGGCGAACATAACTTCGAAGCCATCCGTGCTCGTAACCTACTTCAACGCCACCGAGTTTGGGCCGCCGGGCTCCACGGGCAGGGTTGTGATGGCCGTGGCGAACACGGGCGGTGCTAGTGCCGACCTGAGGATATCGGTCGCAAACTCCACCGACGTCCTCTGGGATCAAACTTTTTCAGTCCCCCCGAACGGGCAAAGGAACATATACTACACATTTGTTTTTCCGACCTACAAGGAGGAGCTGTACGTAACTCTGGCTAGGGGGACTGAGGAGATATTCTCCAAGAAAATAACACTTACCCCCTACCTCCCGCCGGACGCCTTCGTTGTCGAGCTGGCAAACCTGACGTCTAGGGCCGTGCCGGACAGCACGGTAACCTTGGCACTAACGCTGAGGAACAAGCTCTCCTCCCCCGTGACGCTCACCTTCCACCTGTACAACGGATCGCAGGAGGTGCACACCAGAACCTTCACGATGGGGCCACACAACTCCTACCCCATATACTACTCATTCACAATGCCCCCCTCAACCCAGCAGCTGTCGATGACTCTGGAGGACTACGCCGGAAACGTGCTGTTCTCCAAGAGTTTGACCGTCCAGCCCGTGTCCTTCGGCGAGGCAACGCCGTCCGCGTGCCCTTGGATCTACCTGTACGAGTGGTGGCCCGGCCAGTGGGGCCAAGTAACGGCACCCAACCAGACCACAACAGCGACCACGACGGAGCCCGCCGTGGTTACCATATCGGTCTTGGAATATCCGGCGTCCTCCGCACCGGCCGGGTCTCTAGTTGAATCTAGGCTGAAGGCACACAACGGCAAGGACGTCACCGTTAGGCTGGAGATGGCCGTGCAGAAGTCCACAAACGGGGTCAACTGGACGACCATAGACAACGCCACCTACACCGTGGCACCGCACAGCGACCAGATAATGGAGGCATTATGGCAGGTGGAAACGGTGACCCAGACGTACAGGGTCTCGGTGAAGGACAAGGACACCAGACAGGTGCTGTTCCAGCAGGACTACACGGTCACGGTGTCCTCGGCGCTCTTCGGCCCGGTGAGGCAGATCCTCCCGTTGCCGGAGATATACACTCTGACAACTCAGGCGGCACCCCCCGGCGGGTATGTTGCCGGGACGTTCTGGGTCGTGAACAAGGAGAAGCTGGGCGCAATGGTCAGCGTGTACATCCCCATGTATACGTCGGGCAGCACTCTGGGGGACTTCGCCGCCATAACCGCCTATAACATACCGCCCTCCTCGAGGTACCCGTTCACCTACGTGCTGAAGCCGCCGAGCAGCCAGACCTACAAGATAAGGGTGGCACAGGACTGCCCCGTCGACTACACCAAGAGGACAGTCGTGCTCTACAAGGTTGACGTGTCCTCCGTTTACGAGATGTTCAACCTGCTGGGGATACCCCCGAGTGCCATTCCCTCTTACTTCTTGGGCAACGTGCAAACTGTGTTGTCCCCGTCCGGGAGGCTGTACTACCCGTTCTCCCCGATGGGCTACACCACGGGGAAGGGAGGGGAGATACCGGGAGAGAGCATACCCTTCGTTATAGATCCAAACTTGGAGCTCGAGCACTGCTCCCTCTCCGCTAGTGCACCATCATCCCTGAAGCCCGGCCAGCGGGGCACGGTAACATTCTACTCCAACTGCACGATAATGGCAGGTAGGGCCGACACCTCGATAAATGTGGCCCCCGGAGTCGACCTCCTGCACGAAAGCTACCACGCTTCGCCCTACTCCGTGAACTTCACGATGCCCTCCCACGACGTCGTGTTTCTGGCTTGGGCCGTCCCCAAGGGAGGGGGGTGCTGCCAGCCGTCAAACAGGATAACCGTCACCGTGAAGGTTGACAAGTCCGGCCCGGTCTTCTGGATAGACTCCCTCACGTACGACCAGTTCGCCAAGCCCCACAAACTGATGAACGTCACCATGGTGCTGAAGAACGTAGGTTCAACAGCGGGGGACGCGATAGTCAGGGTGGGCAACTCCTCCAAGACGGTGCACTTGGAGGCAGGTGGAAGCACGACGGTCTACATGCCGATAGAGGTTCCGGAGCACTCCTTCTCCCTGCCGGTGTCGGTGTCCGACGGCCAGCTGGTGCACGAGAGCTACTCCTTCAACGTCTACACCACGGGGTTCATCAAGCCGGTAGTGGAGCTGAAGTACCCGAGCTCGGCAATGAATCAGGCGTACGTGCAGTTGCACATCAAAAATGCAGGTACTTTGACGCCCGGTGCCATCTGGTACAGGGTGAAGACCCCGTCCGGCGCGGTACTTGCGAGCGGCTCCCTCCTCACGGTCAAGAACGATGAGTACTTCGTCGGCATGCTCCTCAAGGTCCCGCCGACGGGCCTAAACGCCACCCTAGAGGTCGGCCACCAAGACCCGGAGGAAAACATGCTGGACTACACTCAGAGCTTCTACGTGGCACCGGCAACCGCTGCAGTTAGCGCGAGAATACTGAACCTCACCTACCCCAAGACCGCGCTACCGACGGAGAGGATAAACGTGTCGTTCGTGGCTTTCACCACCGCCCCAAGCGCCTTCTGGGAGCTGAGGGACTCAAGGAACGGGAGTCTCTACGCCTCCGGCACGCTGGGGGTAAACTACACGCAGGTGGCCGTTCCGTTGCAGATGCCGTACCACTCCCTCGACCTGAACCTGTCCTTGATCCACCCGTCCGGCAGGAACAACGTGACGGACGCCTCCGCAACAATATATGTGATTTTGGAGAACGGCACGGGGCTGGCACCTGCGTCATTCCTGAGGGGCTCCAGATTCTTCATGCCCTTCGCCGGAATGCCGTCGGTCGGCTTCGTGTTGCCGTGGAAGGTTCTGCTCCTCATGGTTCTCATAGCTCTGTTCATGGTACTGCTGTTCATGAGGAAGTTCTGGCTGGCGCTCGCCGTGCTGGTGGCCATACTGTTCCTAGCGTTGCCCCTGCTCTGGGCGCTGGTGGGAACGGCCCTGATAGCTGTAGCCTACTTTGTCGCCAGATACCTGACGCAAAAGTAGTCCACCATTTTCAAATACAAATTTTTATTTTTCTGCCGGAAAAATTAGTCATGCGGTGGCATGTTGTCCTATTGCTTGTGCTCCTCCTCGTGCCCCTAGTGGCGGAGTATAGGGCGTCGCCATCCCCGATATACCCTCAGCTGGGCTATAACCCCCAGCACACCGGCCTGTCTCCTTGGAGCGGCCCCCAGACCAGCAACCTATACCTGTCCGTTCTTGTCTCGCAAACCCACTACGGCATATGGGGGAAGGCTGTGGATGCCAACGGCGTCATTTACGTGGGGAGTGAAGACGGGAACTTCTACGCAATAAACCCAGACGGCACGATAAAGTGGACACTCACCGGCATACTCGTCAAAAATAGCTTTCCAGCTACCCCAGCTATAGGTCCAGACGGCACAATATATGTCGGAAGTGATAGTTCCAAGTACCTCTACGCTATAAACCCAGACGGCACGATAAAGTGGAAGTATGGGCCCATCAACCTGACATGTGACGGCATTTACTACTTTCCAGCCGTGACTATAGGTCCAGATGGTACCCTATATGTAAGCGCCACAGACGACTACGTCTACGCCATTAAGCCCGACGGAACGCTGAAGTGGAGGTACGGGCAGGTGATCTACTCCTACTACGGCTACACCATAGTGGCGGTCATGCAGAACCCGGCGATAGGCCCAGACGGCACGGTATACATAGTTGCGGACTGCGGGTGGCTCTACGCCCTAAACCCAGACGGCACCCTCAAGTGGAGGTTTAGTGCAGTCGGGGCGCCAAGCTACGCCAAGTTCAGCGACGGGCTGGGGCCGGTGGTGGGCAAGGACGGCACTATATACATGGCGGACGACACCTATGTCTACGCTATAAACCCAGACGGCACGGTAAAGTGGGAGTGGTCGGACCCGAACGGCACTCCCATGTCCAACCTCGTCATAACAGACAAGGGTCTCCTGCTGGTCGGAGACTATTTCGGGTACCTCTACGCACTAGGGGTTCCCAACCTTCCATCACCTAAACCCAAGATTTCCGTGGCTCTGGCCCCTAACTACTCCCTCTGGGCCCTCCTGCTGGTGGCAATGTGCGTCGCCGGCTTCGCCTTCGCCTCTAGGGGCAAAATCGCGCTGGGAATCTCCTTTATTACAGGTGCTATAGCGGTATACTACGTGGTACTGAGGCCCTTCGTGTCCCTGCAGACGCTAATAACTCAGGCCCAGCAGTTGCTCTCCAACGCACTTGCTCAGATCCCGCTGGGCCCGATACTCCCCCTGATAGTGGCCGTGGCTGGGATAGCCGTTCTGGCGAAGGTGCTGAGGAGGTAAATTATCCCCCTTTTCTTTTTTCTTTTCTTGCAAAAAGTTTTTATCTTAAAAGTTCCCCCTATTTCCTATGGCTAGGAGGAGTGAAAGAGATAAGGATCTGCTCTCTTTGGCTCTGTACGGGGGAGACGACCTCGCCGAAATGCTGTACGGGGGCGGTCTCGTGGGGAACAGGAGGCTGAGGGGCGCGGCCAGAAGTGTTTTGCTAAGGAGGTTCGAGGTCTCCCGTGCCGTTACCAACGTCCTCGGTGTCCGGCACAAGATAAGGTCTTTCTTTAGGAGGAGGCGGTAGGGTGCCTTGGGCTGAGGAGGCAGAGAGAAGGATAAGGAAGAGGGTGAGGGAGGAGCCCCTACGCTTCCCCCCTGAGAAGAAGAGGAGGGGCGAGCCCGTCCTGCTCCCGACAAGGAGGTGGAGGAAGAAGTCCCTCTTTTACCCGCTGTGGAGGGTGAGGGCTAGGCTCGCCATGGCCAGAGGAAAAAGAAGAGTGGTGGAGTGGGCCAAGAAGTACGGGCTCCCCGTCGTGGAGGAGAAGCCTGAGCACCCGCTGGAGAAGATGTAGAAGACAAGTTTTTAAAGAGAGTCTCCATATATCCACGATGTCGGAAATCTGGATCGAGGACAGGGGGTCTAGGGACAACCCCAAGTTCGTCGTCGTGGTTAGGCTTGGTGAGGACTCCCCAAGGGCTAGGGATTACCTCGAAAAGAGAGGATATTCCCTCGTGAACGGCAGGTGGGAGAAGGAGTTCAGGTACCTGCTTGACGCCTCCTACGAGAAGGAGAGGGCCGTGTCGGCACTAAGGAGAATAGGGGTAAAGGTCAGGAAGAGGAAGTTCGCCCTCGGGGTTCTGAGGGCTTCCTCCTCAGCAAGCCCTGCGGGTGGAGGAGCCGGAGCCTCTCCTCCTCGAGCTCCCTCGCCCTCCTCCACAGCTCCCTCCTGAGCTCCCTTATCCTCCTCCTCTCCTCCTCGGTCAGCTTCCTGTTCCTCCACCTGTACAGGCTCCTGAGCTTCTCCCTTATCGCAACCCTCTCGAAGTAGATCTCGTTCACCCTCCTCTTCAGCGACTCTGGGATGTCAGACCCCAACGCCCCCCACCTACCGATTTCGGTTTTCCCTCTTTAAAAATTTGTCTGTTACTTGAGTATCTACCTTTGTTCTTGCTGGATCGGTTTGGTCTTTACTCGACTGTACCTGCACACGCTCGTGCACCAAGGTCCCAAGGAGCATGCGTAGCCTATCAGTACTCTCCCCTTCTCCTCCCACACCGCAACCGGCGATATGGCAACGGTTCTTGGTCTCCCGTTCTCAAAATTATAGCACTTGGCCAAAATTGGGTGGATCTCTATCCTTATCCCCTGTTTCTCAAACTCTATGCCCACTTGACCACCCCCGCCGGTGCCGCCTTGGCACCTAGGCACCTTGGCACTCTGGCACCGACCATCACGGAATCACCTCAGCATTCCTTTGCGACTTCACCTTCACCCTCTCTATCCTCCTGAGCAACCTTATCGTCCTGCCGAGCATCTTCCTTATGTCCTCCAAGGCCTCCACCTTGTCCTCCGGCCACTCGTGCCTGAGCTTCTCGGCGTTGGTCAGGGGGACCCACCACACGGCGTTCTCCAGCTCCTCCAAGGACGCACTGTCCAGCCCACTCAGGTCGGGCACCTCCCCTCCCCTCAGGATGTAGGACAGGGAACGCAGCTTCAGATCCTCGAGGTCGCCCATGTAACCACCCCAAATTTACTAGCCTTGTCTTTAAAAACTTATCTGCTACTTGAGTATCACCAATTTTCTCCGTCCTCTTCTTCGCCTTCCTGTAACAACGGCCCTCAGGAGCCTCAGGGCGATGTACACGCCCGCGACGACTGCGAAGATTACTACTGCAATGAACAGGCCGATGAGGAGGACTGTGCCCCCCACTAGTACGGCAAGTGCCAGAAGCAGGATGCCCGCCCTAGGAAATGCGACGGCCAGCAGGAGGAGGAAAACGGAAACTACAGCTATAACTCTCCAGTGCCTCCTAATCAGCAGATCCAGCCTGTCAAGCCACTCCTCAAGTTCCTCCATCCTCAAATTCCCCATGTGTTCTTTAAAAACTTGTCTGTTACCCAAGTAACAAAAGGGTCAGCAGGAGGTTCTCCTCACTCTTTCGGCGGGAAAACCTCATCATCCCCCCAGAAGCTCCACGTAGTACAAAAACCTGCTTTTTCCTGCTTTCTTCCTCCACTCCCCCACGCTCCCGAACCCGCTCTCCCCCACGTATTCCTCCTGCTCGGAGTCGTCTTTCACCTCCTTCACGAACTTCACGTAAACGGTGCCCCTCTTTCCAAATTTGCCGAACATAAGAACATCCTTTCCCTCCCTCCTCCTCTTCGGCCTCAGCGTGTAGACGTGCCCTCTCTTCAGCAGGTGTTCTCTGGCCTCTCTAACGTTGAACCAGATTACAATAGTTCCCACCACGCCTTTCTGATGGTCTTCTCGTGCACTGTGGTGAACTTCGACAGCTCGGAAATCAGCTTTTTCGTCCTCTCCAGAGAGGGCTCTGGAAGCCTGTTGCCGTAGTTGTCGTAGCCGACGTACACCATCGCGGGCCCTATTCTCTTTATCTTTTCTGGGAAGGAGTCCGTGAAGTTCGATATGGGCTCCACCGACACGAACTTTTTTCCCCTCACCTTGGCCATTGCCTCTATTCTGGCACTGGGCAAAGGCGCTCTGGACAGGCCTCTCGCTATTTCGTCCCTGTCGGTCTCTATCGTGGCGCCCAGTATGGCGTTTTCTGGGAAGTCGAAGTTCAGGTATCTGGCGGGGTTTTTCGTCAGAAAGAGGAACGTCGCTTCCGGGAACTTCTTCACGTGCTCTATTACCCTAGTGATCCACCCGTCCGGAACTGTGTGGGCAAACAAGTCCCCCATGTCCGAGACGAACACAAACCCCCCGTTGAACTTTTTTCTGAATTCCTCCTCGTTTAACCTGCTCACGAAGCCCTCTTTGTACCTCTCCAAGCGCCTGAGCCTCGTGGTGGCCATTTTTCTGGCCCAGCAGTAGGCACAGCTGTGGGGGCACCCCGTGACGGGGTTCCACGTTTTCGTCACGACGGAGAACATCCTGCTCTCAGACGTCATCCGGTTACCTCCCTAATCATCCTTAATTATTCTCCTCTCAGCTTCGTCCATGTTGCCACCCTCAGAGGGGTGCCGGGTCCACCCTTTCTTTTTTGTACTTCTCAAAGAGGTACTCGAGTGCAACCCGCATGACCAAGCTCTGCATGGACTCCTCCGTCTCCATCTCCTGTATGCCCCTCATCGGCTCGAGCTCCCCCGTGTAGTGCTCCCCAATCCACCTCAGGGCCTCCTCCCTAACTTTATTTCTGAAATCCTCCAAGCTCTTGCACTGCCTTGCCAGCTCTTTCAGCTTTTCCTGCCCGACGGTTTTCAGCAGCGAGCCGGCCATAATCCTATCGTACGTCAGGAAGTCCAAGAACTCCCCGTCCACCCCCTCGTTCTCCTCCCTGTTTTTCACGATCTCCTTGCTCGCCTTCTCGATTGCCTCCACTATATCAGATACGTCCCCCTCACCTGTTGCCTCCTCACTTTTCCTCATGCTCATCACCTCTCCTTGAGACGCTGAATAGAATGCCGGCGAAGAGTTTCCTCGTGTTCTGCCAGTACAGGTAGTCGAGCGTCGGGAAGTGCAGGGGAACCACGTGTTCCTCCTCATGGTGGCACCTCGGGCACCTGTACTTCATTACCATCGCGTTCACGTAGGATCTTGTCTCAAGGTTCATTTCGGCCGAACAAACTGGGCACTTCATATTTTCGCCTCCAGAGAATTAGGGCATCATCTCTTTAAAAACCTATCTGTTACTTGGGTAACAAAAAAGTGGGGAGAGGCTAAAGATTCTCCAGCTCCAGCCTAACTCCCTTTATCCTCCTTATCGAGACGAACTCGAAGACCCTCCAAGCGTCCGAGTGCTGCACGACGGTCCTCTTGTTCGGCGCCTCCATCAGCAGCCTGTAGGCCTCCCTCTCGTTTCCCGAGTATATCTCCCTCATCTCCGCATAAAGCACCGTGATTCCCCTCCTCTCTGCCAGCTCGCATATTCTAGCTATTACTGATAGCGGGAGCACCGGGAGTATGTACCTGCAGCCGAAGTCCTCGGCCTTCTCTATCACGTATTCCGCCGTTGGAACATAACCTATCAGCTCCGAAATTTTCACTTCCCCCAGCCTTTCCCTCAAAAAATCCACCTGTGCTGGGAGTGGTCTGTGCCTAGAGACCCAAAGGATGTGCTCAGCCACCCTTCCCACCCCAGTTATACCTGTACCTTACGAAGTTCCCGTGGGCTCCTCCGTAGAACATCCTCTCCTTTATTACGCCCCTCTGGGCCAGCTCCTTCAGGATGGCCCTCACGTACCTTAGTGAGAGGGGAGCTATCCCCCTGCTCTTGCACTCCTCTAGGTACCTCCTGTACACCTCGCCAGTGCTGATCGATCTCCTGCTCCTCTTCACTATGCCCACCAAGATCTTCTCGGTCTCCTCCCTTCTTGAGGCCTTTTCATTCCTCTCCGGTTCCTTTGTTGCCCTGATCTTGGCTCCCATGAGGAATGCGAGCCCCTCCCTCGTGACCTCGTACCTCGTCTTCTGCCCGTCCTGTCCCGCCCTGACAAACCCCCTCTCCACCAGCCACCTCCTCGCCCTCTGGAACCTGTTCTCCCCCCACCTCAGCGTGCACGCGTAGTAGGCACTCCTCTTCATCGGCTCCCTCGCTATCAGGTCGAGTAGCGTAAGGGCGTCCCTCTCCACAGCCTCCTCCGGGTCAGCCGCCCTCAACCCTCTCCCTCCTCCTGCAGAAGTGCACCATGAGCCTGCCCAAGGTGGCCTTGGCCTCCGTTCTCTCCCTCCTGTCCCCGCTGAGGAGCCTGTTGCACAGCCCCGCCCCCTTCTCCGTCAGGAACAGCCTAACCTTGTTTCCGTCCCTCTCCGAGCCTATGTAGCCGTAGGCCTTCAGGGCCCTCACGGCGGCGTAGAACGCGCCCATCCTCTCCCCGGAGTTGGAGATCCTGTAGAAGTACCAAGTGGTGCTCCTCATGGGGTTTCTGGCCACCTCCTCCAGCAGGCTTGCCCCGTAGGATCTAGCCCTCCTGATAGTGTAGCCGTCCAAGGTGCTCACCCTTTCAGCATCTGCTGGAGCGGGCTCGGGGCCGTTAATACCTCCTTTAGTGCCTCGAGCCTGAACTTCAGGTCCTCCATGGCGTCTTCCCCGAGCATGTCGGCTATGTCCCTAGCCTCCTCCGCCAGCCCCAGTATCCTTGCCTTGTACAGCTTCCTCTTGCTCTCCCTCAGCTCGCCCTTCAGCTCCTCCACGGTCTCCATCATCCTCCTTATCTTGGCCTCGTACTCCTTCCTCAGCTCCCTGAGCATCCTGTTGCCCTCCTCCCTGACCCTCTCCGCAACGGCCTTCCACTCTTGGCTCTCCCGCGCCTTCCTCTCGAGCTCCTCGGCAAGGTTGAAGACCGACGCTATCTCCATGTCCAAGGGCGTCACGGAGTACCTCATGCCCAAGAACTCCTCGCTTTCCGGCCTAAGCCTCTCCAAGTTTACGTTTATCCCGTGGCTTTTCGCGTACTCCTCCAGCTTCTTCTCTATTTGATCCCACTGGGCCTTCAGTTCAGAGTACACCTCGGCCCTGAGCCTCAAGAACTCCCCCTCTATCGCCCTGAACTCCCTCTCTATCTCCGGCAGGTCCCTCTCCTTGACGACGTACCAGCCGGCAACCCTCATCACAGATCTTTTCCCAAGTGCCCTGTAGAACTTCACCTTCAGCGCCGACAGCTTGCTCCTCTGCTCCCTAGACAGCCTGAAAATAGAGGTTAAGACCCTCTCCTCCGGGCTGTGGCTCACGCCGACCATCCAGCCCTCCGTGTGCAACCTCACGACGAAAAACCTGTTACTCACATTACCCTTTTCCATTGCACCACCCCTAGATTGGGGGCACTATGTCTTTAAAAACTTATCGTGTTTTTTGATACTTGGGTAACAAAAAAGAAAAGAATGGGAGGAGCTATATGTTGTTTTGTCTTCCCTATTTCACTTTAACAAATATACTATCGTCATAATTACTGTGAGGAAAGCCCCCATGGCCACATATGCCCAGAATATGGCGGAGGTGAGCCAAGTCGGGTATATTCTGGTGAGGCTGAAGACGAAGGGCTCTATAAAGTAGTGCATCGCCCCAGCCTGAAGTATAACGCCGACGAACGGTATAAGGGCGACGAAGGAGGCTACGGAGTAGAGGATGCAGAGGATAAGGATCGCTAGGGCCCCTTCCACCCCGTTGTAGACGAAGTAGGCAAGGGCGGTAAAAAGCACCACGAGTATCAGGTGGAGGGGGTACGTCACGACCACTTTTTCCCTTTCCATTTTTCATCACCCAGCCCATGCAAAGTAAGAGAGAATAAGGCAGAGCAGGCCAAAACCGAGTGATATTGCCGTGCATTCGTCGGCAAACTTCTCATCGTCCTCAAAGTGGTAGAGCATGTGGCACCTCTGGTACTGGAGCCAGACCGCCAGCCCGGTGAGGAAAAGGCCCATTGCCAAGAAAGCAACTGCGAAGAAATTCACCCTACCACCATGCAGTATAAGGGCTTCCTCTTTAAAAATCTATCTGTTACCCAAGTAACAAAAAGGAAGGAAAAAGTTATAAAAACACAAGCCTACAAAAATGGGATAGGCATGCAGGCTTCCAAGGAGGAGTTTGTGAGGAGGTTCTCGGACCCGAGCTTTCAGGCCTGCGAGGCCAGATTTTTCGACGAAGGCTTCTGGAAGGACGTGTGGGATGAGGCGGAAACCGAGAAGGTGGACGACGTGGCCGACGTCCTGATAAAAACGCTGGTCAGGGAGAAGAAAAAGAGGGGAGGGATGAGGATAGCCACGGCCTTGGCAAGCCTCAAAATCGCAACTTTATGCGTAATCCACGACGTAATTCAAAAGGAGGAAAAAGAAGAATAGGATCTACCACCACACGACGTCCTTTATCTCCAGCCTCGGAAGTCCCCTCTCCTCCAGAAACTTTTCAATCTCCCCTATCTCCCTGCTGTAAAATATCCCCACCATTTTTCCCATGACCGAGGCCTTGTCAAACCTCAGCAGCACCCTCCCGTCGTTTTCCGTCTCCATCAGGTACTCCAGCAGCACCAGAACCGCGCTGTCCCCCTCCCCGCACCTGTACACCATGGTGGCCCACCTTCCGTGGGTCTGAATCCCCCTGAACTCCCAGCCCGTCACTCCAGCCACCTCTCCAGAAAGCTCCTCAGCCTCCCCATCTCGAGGGGCTCCCCCAAGAAGAGCGAGACGGAGTCCCCCGAAAGGACAACGGCCAAGGACTCCTCGGAGAAGGCCAGCACCGTGAACTCCCTGTCCCACACGACGACCCCGTGCCACCTCCTGCTTCTGGCCCCCAGCTCCCCCAGCAACTCTTTCCTCGCGCTCTCCCTGTCCTCCACGGTGTAGTAGGTGTAGAAGCCGGACTTTACGAGCTCGCTCGTGCGGACCCTCTTGAGGATCACCCTGTCGCCCTTCACATACCCGTCGAAGTTGGCCTCTATCTTCCCCAAGAGTCCCTTGGTTCCCATGGAGGGGCCCTTCCTGTACAGCCGCACCGTGGCGCCGTCGCCCAGAGTGATGTAGCCCACCCTGCGCTCGTCCTCTATGCCAATGACCATGTCCCTCGCCCTCCCGATGGGAGGGGTAACCCTAAAATCTTGACCCAAGATATCCCCCAGCCTAACTGCCTCAGGTTTCCCCCTCATTTTTGACCACCCTGACCTCCCCTCCCGATTCCACCAGATCCTCGTCTTCCCTTAGTTCCCTAGTCCTCTCAAGCAGGTAGTTCAGGGCCTCCAGCTCCCCGAGGGAGGGGACTCGGAACACCTCCCAAACGTCGGTCTTCTTCCTCATCACATCACTCCAATCATCAGAAGGGTGTTCTCTTTAAAAACTTATCTGTTACTTGGGTAACAGGTTTCTATTTTTTTAGCATCAGGTTTTTATTTTTCCCCTCGGCTGATTTGTTATGCGATGGCATATCGTGTTGTTGCTCGTGCTCCTCCTCGTGCCCCTAATGCCGGAGTATAAGGCGTCGCCCTCCCCGATATACTCCCAATACGGTTATGGCCCCCAGCACGCCAATCTCGCACCTTGGAGTGGGCCAAAGTCGCCCCATCTGCTTAGATCCATCAAGGTCACCAACGGCTCGATGATAAGGAATATGGTCATAGACTACTCTGGAGGAACAATATACGCTGGAAGTACAGACGGGAATGTATACGCCGTGGATCTAGGCGGGAGGATAAAGTGGCACCTTACTGTCGTTTCCAACCCAGATGTATATAAAATGTCCTACTTAGCCATGGGTCCCGACGGTACAGTATACGTTGGGGGAGATCAGTACCTATATGCAATAAATCCGGACGGCTCTGTAAGGTGGGCATTTCCCGGGGTCTTTTCCGGTGTTTGTGAGGGGATTTCTTGCGTAATATATAAACCTATGTTGACTGTTGGTCCCGAGAACCTTGTATTAAGCGTTGGTCTGCCATCCCAAAACGGTTACCTTACGCTCTACGCCATCAACCCAGACGGCACGCTTAAGTGGAAGTTTGCTCCCAACCTCTCCTTCTCTCAAGGAACTATAAGATCCCCGGGCGTCGCCCTAGACCCCCAGCGGGGGGCGATCTACTCCATACTAGGCACTAGCCCGGAAACTAACAGGAATACCCTCTTTGCACTAAACCTTGACGGAACTCAGAGGTGGAACTGTAGCATCCAAAATGCTGTTGTCTTTGTTGCCGTGGACCCAGCAAGCGGGGTGGTGTACACACTCAATATTGAGGGTCATTTAATTTCAATCGACCCGGTAACCGGAGGTGTGAGGTGGTCTAAATCTCTAGGGCTAGGGGGTGAATCATACAACCCGGCCATAGGTCCGGACGGTACGATATACATTTATAATTGCTACTTTTATGCCATTAAGCCGGACGGCACATTGAAGTGGGCCCTCTATAACTACCCCGCCCCGCTCACGTGGAGCAGATTTTATGCTGAACTGTATCAACTTCCCGATACTTACATGGTTGACAAAGACGGGACGGTATACTTGGCATTAAGCTACGGCTCTTTTGGGTCCGTGTGGGCCCTCAACCCCGACCGCTCCCACAAGTGGGAGTGGTTTGACCCAAAGGGTATCCCCACCTCAATGGTCGTAGCGGGGAACGGCACCCTCGTGGTGGGCGACAGCGCTGGCTATATTCACATCCTCTCCGACTCCCCGAAGTCCGTGTCGCAGGTCAAGAACCCGTCTGAGTACCCCCAGCTTGGGTACAACCCCCAGCACAACGGCCTGTCGCCTTGGAAGGGACCCCAAACCAATCGCACGGTGATGTCGGTAAGGGTAACGCCGAAGGGAATAGGGGGGATAGCCGTCGGCCCCGACAAGACTGTGTACATCACGGGCGGTGACGGGAGCCTCTACGCCGTGGATCTGGGCGGGAGGATAAAGTGGGTGGTTCCAAAGATCCTCCCCAACATAACGAACTACTTTTCGGATGCGCCCAACTTCACCGTACCGGCGGTAGGCTCAGACGGCAACATATATGTCGTGGGCACTGACATCGATAGGGATGAAATACTGTATATCATAGGCCCAGACGGCAACATTAGAAAGGAGGTAGTTGTTTACTGTACCTACCCCAGCCCTCCCCCAATCGTGTCGTTTGGGCCGGATGGAACCGTAATTCTGACCGGTTCTGGACGCCTCTTCGTTGCACCTCCGGAGAATCTCGCTGTTTTATGGCCCGAGTATAATATTTTCCTTTTCAGGGGTGCAGTATTGCCCTTCGAGGGCCAGTCTTTTGCCGTAGATTCCGCTGGTAACATATATCTTGGATCTGGGAGGGTCTACAAGCTTGACGGCGGGGAGACCCTAACGTGGATTCTCTACAACAGGACGCTCTTAACTGTAGGTCCCGATGGAACTATATACGTTGCCGAGGGATCGCAACTTGGAGGAGAGATAATCGGAAGTTCGTATGTCCACGCCATAGACCCAAGCGGAACCGAAAAGTGGGTTGCTGGTCCGATAAATTGTATCATGCCATACCCCTCGGCGGTGGGTCCCGACGGCACGTTATACATATTCAGTGCTGGGGCGGTCTATGCCGTAGGCCCAGACGGCAAGGTTAAGTGGAATTTCACGATGTCACCGTACCATATATCGGCGGACGTCGTTGTATGCCCCCTCTTCTATTGGTGGGGAAAGCCGGCAGTAGGTGCCGACGGCACCCTGTATGCGGAAGTCCTTTCATACTATTACAATCTCACGTCAGAAAGTGCATGGCTCGGCAACGGTAGCCTGTGGGCGATAGGCCCAGACGGTAAGGTGAAGTGGAGATGGGACGATCCCCACGGGGTTCCGATATCCAACATAGTTATAACCGACGATCTCATCGTCGGCGATAGTGCGGGTTACCTGTACTTCTTCAGGGATTTGTCTCCCCCTGAACACCCCAAAACCAAAATATCCGTAGCCCTTGCTCCGGACTACTCCCTCTGGGTCCTCCTGCTGGTGGCAATGTGCGTCGCAGGCTTCGCCTTCGCCTCCAGAGGCAAAATCGTGCTGGGAATCTCCTTTATTATAGGTGCTATAGCGGTATACTACGTGGTACTGAGGCCCTTCGTGTCCCTGCAGACGCTAATAGCTCAGGCCCAGCAGCTGCTCTCCAACGCACTTGCACAGATTCCGTTAGGCCCCATACTCCCCGCCATAGTGGCTATAGCCGGTGTGGCAGTCCTGCTCAAAATCCTAAAGAAGTAGTTACTTCTGATCCTCGCTGAGCTCCTCCTTCAGCTTCTCCAGCCTCCTCTTGAGCTCCTCCAGCTCCGGGCTCAGCACCACTTCCTCTTTTTCCTCTTCTTCTTTGTCTTCCTCCTCTTTGGGCTGGTAAGGTCTCACGTACTTGTCCCACCTGTAGGGCCTCACGTACCTCTCCCACTTCTTGGCGAACGGCTCTATGTAGGATGTCCACTCCTCCGCTGGTATGGAAAAGTAGTACCAGTCCCTCCCCACTTCCCTCTTGTCATCCCTCCTCCTCCAGCCGTCCACCCTCGCCAAAACCCTTGTTGCCACCTGACCCACCTAGGAAAAGGGCACGCCCGTATTTAAAAACTTGCGTGATACCCAAGTAGCGCTAAAGAAAAGTTTATAAAGAATTTACGATTCAATATTGCGTGCACCGAAACCTAGTGCGGTAGGTGCATGGCCCCCTCTAAGGGGGCCACCCCCCTAGACGTGGAATCCCAGTCGGGCGTTGAAAGGTTCGTTCCCATAAAATATTTTTGGCGGGAAGGAATCCCAAACGGGGCTTCTTGGCTTTTCCTGTTCTTTTTTGCCATGCTTTTCTTTGGTGCCAACTTGGCACTAGTGCACCGTGGCACTATGTCACCAAAAAGGAGTGGCCCGCCCGCACGATTAAACCCTCCCTAACGGGGCCCCAGATTTTACTCCACGGGCCCCCACCAAAAAATTTGGGGTTGGGGGGTAGGTTTCAGCTCCTTCCTGACCCTCGTGGGCCACACCACACTTATTGTTTTTGCCTTCCTCTCTGCCTCCTCCCTGCTTTCCGAGTATAGTAGTGTCCTCCACTCGCCGTTTATGAAGGCCTCTACTCTCCACTTCATAGGAGGCCCTCCTCCCTGAGCTTGGCCTTTATCCTGAAAAAGGTCCTCCTGCTCATCCCCGTCTCCTCCATGAACCTCTTCACCTGCTCCTTGACGCTTGCCTCGGTCCTGCACAGCTCCAAGACGTAGGTCTCTATGGAGTCCCTGTTGCATATCTCCATGGCCAGCTCCTTCCAGTTCTCCCTCCCGTAGTATGCATAAATTTTGTCCAGAAGCCTCAGCGACAGGTCAAGCTTTTCCGCGTTCTCCCTTATGAACTCGAACACCTCCTCCGGGTAGTTCCTCCTCTTCGACAGGATGTACAGCATCTCCAGAAGCTCCCTCTTCGTGAACTCAAGCCTGTAGACTATGCACCTGTCCAATATAGCGCTAACAATTTCGTTGTCCTTCGGCAGCTCGTTCAGCAGCACTATCACCTTCGAGTTGAAGGTAAATGCTGATGGCAAATCCTCCATCAGCGGGGACGTGGAGTTCCACTGCACCACGTTGTTGTCGTAATCCAAGGCGCCGAGCAACAAACTCTGTATGTCCCTGTTTTCAAGTATGTTCACCGTGTCGTCCAGGACCAAAACATACCCGTTTGCGTGCTCGTACAAAGTCCTGTAAAACGATAGGGGCGTCTGGTGGCCCCTCACCACCACGAAATTTACATTTCTCTCCTTCAAAGTCAGCAGAAGGTTGTAGCTCTTCCCTATCCCCCTCTTCCCCACCACCGCCATCCCCCTCACCACCGAGTTGTCCAGGAACGTCTCCACGTGTGCCATGTACCTCTGGAAGAAAGGCCTCAGGTCCGGTATCTCCTCCCTTCTTATCTTCTCGAGGTTCTGTTCCAGAATTTCCCTTTCATGCTGTTCCTCGTGCTCCCTCACCATTCTGTCGAACTCCTCCTTCGTTATTTCTTTGGCCATGCCGAAGAACCTCTTTATCAGCTCCTTGTTCTCCTTGTAGCTCAGTTGAAAGTCCACCAGAGCCTCGATGTCCAATAGCTGGGGGTCCATCCCCCTCTTCTCCGCTATCTTCCTAGCATATTTGTACAGGTTCTTGAACTCCCCCCATGAGATTGTTGCTTCCCTGTGCCTGTCGTAAATGGCCCTGAGGACTGTGTCGTCCATCTAACCACCTTTCTTCTCCTGCATGTACCTCTTCGCCAAGTACAGCACGACGCTCTCCATCGAGACCTTCTTCAGTCCCAGCTCTTCCTCCAGCGTCTTCTGTATGGTCTTCAGCAACTGGTACGTTTCCCAATCTAGGGTTATCCCAACCTTCTTCTTCCTTTCCTCCATACTCATCCCTACCTAACGGGGCCCCGGATTTTACTCCGCGGGCCCCCACCAAAAAATAGGAAAAGGGGCTTACCCCCTCCCCCTCAGCCTTATCTCGTCCCCCACCAAGACTGTGTTTGGGTGTCTCCTCATGTACTCCCTAGCAACGGCCTCCCTTAGTGCCTCCGGAACCCCCGTAATCATGGCCAGCGGTGCCCTCCCCCATATCCTCAGCATTATCTTTATCCTTTTCTCGGTTGCCCTAGGAATTCTGACCCTCATTCTCCTCCCCTTGTCCCACAACCTCCCTGCTCAGTTCTAGTGCTCTCTCCTCCATGACCCTTATTAGTGCCTCAAACCTCTCTATTATCGCCTCTAGTGGTGTGTTGGCACCGCAGGACTGTATTACCGCGAGCAATATCTTCTCGGGCCTGTCCAAGAGGCTGTTGTAGGCGTTGAACAGATCCCTCCTGACCCAGTTCTCAATCCTATCCTTGTCCTTCCGTACCATCTCACCACCCTCCGTAGACCAGCCAGTACAAGAATAAGGCCCAGACTAGGAAAAACACGGCTATCAGGCCACACACCACGGCCATCTCCCTGTTGGACATTCCCCTTTCTTCTTCCATATTCATCCCTCCCTTAGCGGGTCTGGGGACTTTACCCCCCGATGACCCGAGCAAAAAATAGAAAAAGGGAGATTATATCTCGAGGAGAATGGTCGGTTTGGCCTCCTTTAAATAGACACACGGGAAGTTCTTCCTCAGAAGATCGTTGTCCGTCTTTATGAAGACAAAGGTGACGTCTAAGTTCGCACTTTTGGCCTTTTTCACGCTTTCCTCGCTGACCACGTCTATCCCGTCAGTTATCACAATTATTCTCTCGTCCCTATGCTTTAGTGCGTCCTCTAGCACGTTGGTTATATTGGTCCCGCTGTCGGCCCTGATCCTCATTAGGGTGTCTATCAGCTGTACATAGTCCGTGATTGGATCGTGAACCTCGGTGTCGAACAGCTTCAGCGTAAGCTTGGCACCGACTTTCCTGAGTGCCTGTGCTAGTGCCAACGCTGAGGCTGCAGCGAAGGAGATCTTGGGCACGTACTCCGTCTGCGTCGGGGCACTATGGTACAGGATGTTCTCGGACATCGAGCCTGACTTGTCCAAGTACACCACATAGTTTTGCACTGACCCATAGGACTCGCTGACCCTCGCCGTCTTGGACGCTATTTTATACGTTAGGAGATCGTCGTCCAAGAGCTCCATAGGCAGGATTCTCGGAAGCTCGGACATCCTCTGGATTCTCTTCACGCCTAGGGGCCTCCCCCCTATTAACGTTGGAGACCTAGTTTGCTTTAGCGAGGGTGCCTCCTTCCTGAGCTTCCTGAGAAATTTCACTAGCTGCACTATTATCCTGTTCCTAGCCTTTTCCCTGAATTCTTCCGGTTTTTCCAACAACTCGGCCACTGGAATCCCCACATGGGTAAAGCTCTCAACTGCCTCTATATCTTTTAGAATCTCCTGTGCCTCCTTTTCTAGCGAGCTAACAACTTCTTTTACTATCCTTTCAGCTTTTTGAGGGTTTTTCGTGGCTAAGTTTTCTATCGCGTCAGATAGAACTTCTAGGTCGTTCCTACCCTTCCCCCTCTTCTTTACTTCCTCCTTCTCTGCCTCTTCCTTTGCCTTTTTGAACAAGGCATTCAGAAAATTTATTGTGGCGTATTTTGATAGCAAGGGATCTCCCGCCACGGCATTATTCAGTATTTTATACGTCTCGGTGTTGTAGTAACTCTCAAGAATAATTCTCCACCCTTCCTTGCTATGGGGGTTGAACACAATTTGTGTCCAAGGCTTGTAGTGTACGATGCTGGCATCCATCCCCACGACGAACGGTATTTTTTTGTTTTCGAGCAGAAAATGGCCAAGAACGGCACGGGCTAGGGCACGGTAAACGGCGTTCCTGTAATCCTCCACCAACGCACCTTTCAAACTCTCCCTCCCTTACGGGGCCCTCCCTGTTACGGGAAAAAGCCCCGAGCAAAAAATAAAAAGTTGGAGGTTAAGACTTCTTGAACTGCTTTAGCTTCTCCTCTATGTCTGTAAGCTCCTTTATTAACCTCTCAGCATTCTCTATTAGCTCCTTCAGCTCGTCCTTGTATAACTCTACCTTCTCTGGTTTTGTGAACAGGCTCTGTGCTATCTGTATGGCCTCTGCTGCCGTTCTTTTGGCGTCAACTACATTCCCCGACGCAGCGAAGTCCCTCGCCTTCTCCAGCTTCTCGGTTGCCTCCCTCAGCTCCGGTGGTATTAGTGCGTCTAGTGCCTTCTTGTAGGCTTCCATGGCCTCTTCTGACGGCAAAACGTACTTCGAGACTGCTATGGCAGACTTTCTCAGATCCGTCCCATAGACGTGGGCATAAGTTGCGATGAGCCTAGGCAGGTGCTGTGGGGAAACGGCTGTCCTGTCAGACACAAAGATCCCGTTCTGCCTGAGCACCACGACGAGCTGTGCCGTCACCCTAGCTATCGCACCAGAGTTCTGAGCCATGTAGTTCGTTATCTCGTCATATATCTTCTCTATTTCGGCTAGGGTGCAAATGGGCTTTGTACCTGCGTTTAGGCCTATGTTGTGGATTATTGCCGTTTCTATCTTCGAGGCATCGATCCTTCTAACAAAGTGCCTGAGAAGGAACCTGTCGTAAAAGGCTGCGAGCTCTGAATCACTTGGTAGCTCGTTTGATGCCCCGTACAATGAGTGCAACGGGCAGTTGTACACCGTGCCATCGGCGTCCACGAAAAGCCTCTCGTTCATTATGTTTAGTAGAGTGTTCAGGGTCTCGGAAGACCCCTTGAAGATCTCGTCTATAAAGACAAGTTCGGCACTCGGTATTTTCCCCTGCGTGTTTCTCACAAACTTCCCCTGTCTGTAGGCCACCGGGTCTATAGCTCCTATGAGCTCGTCTGGGACAGTGTATTTTGACAGCAAGTAGTAGAAGAACCTGCAGTTTATCAGCTGTGACAGCCTCCTTATTAGTGCACTTTTTGCTGTTCCAGGCTCTCCTACAAAGACTGCGTGCTGTTTACAAAGTAATGCTAAAACTGCGACCCTAGCCTCCTCCTCCCTGCCTATAAACCCTGCTGATAACTCGCTCTCCAACTTTCTTCCTAAGTCTTTCAATATTTCTCCCTCCCTTACGGGGCCTCCCCTTTTACGGGGAGAAGCCCCGACCTGATACCCAAGTAACAAAAAATGAAAAGGGGAGGAGGTACAGCTAGGACCTTTCCACTATCTCCTCTCCCACGTAAATCTTGTAGGAACGCCAGTTAAAGGAGCTTTTTGTCCTCAGGCGGGACAGCACGTTATTCAGCTCGTTTATGGTTTTGTCCAGCATGCGATCCATTCCGCCATACAGGTAAAACACAACGGCCCCCCTCGCCAAGTCGTACCCGGCACTCCTCTTTCCAGCCCTCTCCTTAATGTAGGAGAACGTGATGGGGTGAAGTGCGGGCCACCCGACGGCCTCGTTCACCTTCTCCGGCACCTTTGGGCTCCTCAGGCCCATAAGGCATCTTCTCGTGTCGTTCTGCATGCTCTTGGCCTTCCTAACACTAGGTATACCAAAACGTACCTCCACTATTATGTACCTCAATATTTCCCCCTCCCTTAGGGGCCTAGGGGTTTTACCCCCTTTTAATAAGGCCCCACACAAAAATAAAAAAGAGAGGGTCAGACGATCTTCTGCTTCATTTCCTCAAATTTCCGCTTTATCTTTTCTGCCTCGAACTTTTGGAGGAGTTCCCTAAGTTCCTCCTCCTTCTTTCTCAGCTCCTGCTTTAAAAGCTCTATTTCCTGCTGTTTTTGCACTATGAGCTCTTCCAAGGTCGGCTCTCTCTTTTCTTCGGCTTTCTTTGCTGGTATAGTGTTTTTCAGCTCTGTCAACTTTTGCTTGAGCGTGTTCCAGTCCTCGGCCGACTCCACCAGTTGCTTTACTGCAACCCTGACCTCCGGCGTGTCCGGCAACTCCACGTAATCCACGTCCTCCATATCCTCTATTGCGTCGATGGGGAACTTAGTTATTATGGCCACGAACCCCTCGAACTCCGGGCTCCTCCTCACTCCGTGGGACCCTATCCTCTTTATCGCAAGCCCCTTGAACAGCGGGGAGCTCCTTATCGACTTGTTGTCCCTGTCGTACCACACTATGTAGCTCTTCTTATCCTTCCTCCATATGTGTGCCACGTATATCCTCTCGGCACCCGCCTTTGAGAGGAGCTCCAGAACTTTGCTCTTCACGAACTCTATTATGTCTGCCTTGTCGCTAGTTATTTTTGCTATCCCCCTCCTCTCGTCCACCGATATGCTTGCACCTAGATTTTTTGCATAGTTGCTCACGAAGTGGCATGGCGGGTACTCTACGAAGACGTCGGACATAGACAGGCTTGTGCCGTTTATGCTTGCATACTCCTCTACTGACTTAAAATACTTGCTGACGAGCTCTTCCACTACGGCTTTCTCAGATGCATCAATTATCCAGCATTTTTCCAAACTATCCCATTTCCTGCTTTTTGTCTTATTTTTGAGTTCCGAGACAAAAGCCGGGTCATATGGTGCCGAGACAAACACCTTTCCATTTTTCTCCTCAACTTTTACCTCTATCCCCATATTCCCCCCTCCCTCTTCAGGGGACCCGGGGTTTTACCCCCAAAAGGCCCCCACGCAAAAATAAAGAAAGAAAAAGGGGTGCTATTTGTCCAGTTTGCGGAATCCGAGCTTCTTTAATGTTGAAGCAAGGCCTGAGGAAATGCACGGGTTGTTGGGGTCTGTGTCGTACGTTTGCCACCAAAACCCACTATTACAGCTGCAGTATGGATAACTGAAACTTCCATCCTCATAGACTGTAATGCTGTCGTCGAAATACACTACCCTCTTTCCTATCGGCGTCCCTGATGGAAAAGGTGATGGAGACACAACCCTATGCTTTAGACCCTGCAATTTTATTTGGTTAAGAGTCTCGTGAGGCACTAATATCAGAACCTCCTCTTCTTTTTTCTCCATATAAAACCCTCCCCCCAGCCCCAGCCACGCTTGTGGCCAGAGTCTGGGTCTGGGAAAAAACAAAAAATTAGCATTGGAAGTCCGACGTTATGTCTTCATGAAACACTATGTAGTGTATAATAGTAAAGAGTATTAGTGCGACTGCCATTACTCCCACTATATAAACCCACAAAAATATGGGGAAAAGGATATCAAGCATTCTTTTTCCTCTCCTCGTATTCTTTTATGTACTCCTCCGGTGTCTGAGGCTCGTCGAACGTCAGGTTGAACCACCCTGACTTTGAGTGGGAAAAGAAGATCCTACTGCACACAAAGCCCCTGTACAGGAGAAATGTTCCTAGTGCTCCCGGCTTTATCTCGAACTCCTTTGGCAATTCTTTTATCCTTATCAGTTTACCTCTGAACTGCTCGAACTCCTTTTTTATCTCATCCGGTGCATTTATGACGTCCAACACTAAGACATAAAACTCTGTCGCACTTTCTTTAGGCTCTATAGTGTAGTACCTCAAGTTTATGTATATGTTTTCCTTGGTCCTGTATTCCTTGCTCTCTAGGGTCTCTCTTATGCGCTCCACGAATCTGAAGGGCTGATTTACATCA
>Ga0078972_1002906_pt1 | contig 54030 bp, 43 predicted proteins | sample YelNatPaOPGAMG01_FD_67568 | JGI IMG/M metagenome (GOLD analysis project Ga0078972, IMG submission 67568) | Hot spring thermophilic microbial communities from Obsidian Pool, Yellowstone National Park, USA - OP-RAMG-01 (SPADES assembly) (version 2) | ecosystem: Environmental > Aquatic > Thermal... | reverse complement strand
TGCTGGTGGGCAAAGGGATGGTTGACGAAGCCGCCGTACGAGCCGCGCGTATCCTCGAATTTGGCCAGGGCCACGCGGCGGCCGGTGCGCTCGACCCGCACGCGGATGTTGGCCCAGGCCATGCTCGTGCCCGAGGCGTCGGCCGCCGGCCCGACCAACGCCATGGGGTTGGGGCCTTCGGCCTCCTGGCTGGCAAAGCGCCCCAGCGCACTGTGCCCCAGGCCAGTTGCCATGGCGATGGTGTCGGGCCGCACCGAGTTCAGCACGTAGACCGGCGCCTCGACGTGGCCATAGGGCGACATGATGCGCACGACGTCGCCATAGGTGACGCCCAGTCGAATCGCCGTGTTGGTCTCGATCTCGGCGCAGGTCTGCCACATGAGGGTGGTCATGGGGTCGGGGCTGCCCACCAGCCAGGGCTTATCGGCCCCTCTGCCATCGCTGAGCAGCACGGGCATGTGGATGTACAGGAAGAAGGGGTAGTCTCCGGCCGCACCCTGGAACGAGGGCGCGGGCACGACCACCGGCTGCGGGCGCGCCTCGGGAGCTTGCAGCGCGCCCGGCCCCGGCCGCGGCTGCCAGAAGCCGTGCTGCAGGAAGCGCGCCCACTCCACCTCTTCGCCCACGCCGCCGAACACGCCGGGCGGCAGCGCAGCGATGCGCTCGCGCAGGAACGAGAGCTCATCGGGCCACGGGAGCGCCGCCGCTGCCGCCGGGATGCCCTTGGCGACCTCCAGCAGCACGTCGCCCGTGGCGCGGGTGTTGTAGAGTGGTTGCACCACAGGCTGCTGGCTGTTCACGACCGGCACGCCGAAACTCGGTTCCACCACCCCATAGCCCCACGCTTCGAGGTAGGTGCGGTCGGGCAGCACCAGGTCGGCCCACAGCGCCGTCTCGTCGACGATGGGCCGGAAGGAGACGACCAGGGGCACTTGCTTCAGCGCGTCCACAAAGCCCAGGGCGGGGGGCAGGGCGTAGGCCGGGTTGGCCGCGCCCCATACCAGGAGCGCCCCCACCTGGCCGGCCCGCATGCGCTCCACCAGCCGCTGCACCCGCCCATAGGGCGCCGCCACCGGGGCCACCAGCCCCTCCGCCGGGGGTCCCGGCGCGATGCCCACGCCCGCTCCCCCGGCGATAACGTTCAGGACCTGCACCGCCGCCGCCTGGGCCACGGCATCGCCGTGGCCGGTGAGTGCCCCACCCGGGATGGCCAGCGGCCGTGCCGCCGTGGCGAAGGTGCCGGCCAGGCGCCGCAAATCGTCGATCGGCACCCCGCTGGCCGAGGAGATGGCCTCCGGATCCACCGCGGGCGCCCAGGCACGCGCACGCGACACGCGGTCGGCGGGCCCCACGCCCCCGTCGGCGATGAGCCGTGCGATGGCCTGCGCCACCGGCGCTTCGCTGCCGGGGCGAAGCCGCACCCAGAAATCGGCCTTGGCGGCCTCCAGCCCCGAGCGGGGCTCGAACTGCACCAGGTAGCCCCGCCGGTCGAGCGGGCGCTGGCGGAAGCTGCCAAAGGCCACACCATAGTGCGTGGTCGAGAGCCAGGTGCTCAGAAAGCCAGCGCCGAACGAGAGGACAACATCGGCCTCTTCCATGCCATAGGCCGGCAGCCTTGCCTGGCCGAAGAGCAGAGCGTCGGCAGCGCTCAGCGCGGCATAGCCCGAGAGGGCGGTGTAGAGGTCAAAGACTACCGGCGGAGGCGCCCCCAAGGCCGCCGTGAGGCGCTCGAAGAGGTCCAGCAAATGGCCGGAGATGGTGTGGTCGGCCCACACCACCAGCGAGCTGCCCGCCCGGCTGAGCCCGGCGCGCAGGTCGTCGATGGCCTGCTCCCAGGTAATCGCCTGGTACCGGCGCGACCCACGCTCCGCCTGGCGCACCGGGCCCTGCAAACGGTCGGGGTTGTAGAGGTCCTGCAGGCCGGCCTGCCCGCGCGGGCAGAGCTTGCCCTCATTGAGCGGGTGTTGGGGGTTGCCCTCGATCTTGACGGCTCGGCCGTTCAACACGCGCACGATGATGCCGCAGCCGGCAGGGCACTGGCGGCACGTGCTGGCATACCAGGTGCCTACGCCCGCCACCTGTTCCTCAGGCGGCCGCACGTAGGGTTCCAGGTGCACCCACGGCCGGGGGAACTCGCAGCCGCTCAGGGCTGCGGCCACTGCCGATGCTGCGCCGATCTTCAGCAGGTCCCGGCGGCCAATCCGGCGCCCCATGCTTCGCTCCTAATAGTGGCAGATCTGACACTCGGTAAGAGGCAGGGGGTTGGGCTGATGCTCATGGCACTCCAGGCACCAACCCATCTGCTTGTAAGCCGGGTAGGGCACGGTCACCTCCATCTGGCCCACGTCGCCGTGGCAAGCCTCGCAGTTCAGCCCGGCAGCCAGGTGCGGCCGGTGGCTGAACTGCACAAAGCCCGGCAGCCGGTAGATGCGCACCCAGGGGATGGGCTGCTGCGCCTCCCAGTAGGTCCGCACCTGCCGGATCAGCGGCGAATCGCGCCCGATGACCAGGTGGCAGCCCATGCACAGGTACACACTGGGGATGCCGGCTGTCGGCGACCGGGTGGCGCCCGAGTGGCAGAATAGGCAGGGCACGCCCCGCGACACCATGGCGACATGCGGGAAGGGCACCGGCTGGGGCGGCACGGGCGCCCGCGTCGGCACAAAGGGCACAGTGGGTGGAAACCCCGGGTTTGGCGAAGCGCCGGCGGCCGCTGTGGAGGGCGCCCGAGGCCAGGACAGCGCGCTCGGCAGGGCGCCGGCCGAGAGATACGAGCCGCCCCACAGCAGGGCGAGCAGGACCGCCCCGCATACGAGGAACCTCACGCGAGATGCAATGCGCATGGTGTGTGGCTGGGGCTCCTCCCCATCCTCTCCGGGCCACAGGCGGCCGCGATCCAGGGCCGCGTGCTCCGGCCCCGCTACCTCCACTTCCAAGCAACAACCATGCCAGCCTTTTCCACTTCTTCCAGGCGCACGGTGAAACTTTCCGGCGGCTCGCCCGTCTGTATAGATGGGGTGTGTGCCGCCTGCGCGTCCATCGAGTGCCTGGTAGACAGATTCTGCAGGACCCTTGTCTGACAGGAGGAAACCATGAAACGCATCCGCTTTCTTCCCTTGCTAATCCTTGCCTCGCTGCTCATCGCGCTTGTCGCCCAGCCGGCCCTGGCCGATACGCCGGCCACCACCCAGGGCATCGTCCTCAGCACGAGCTACACGTCGGTGATCACCGAAGCCGGCAACTCGGTCACCTTCTCTCTCGAAGTGAGCAACAACAGCGCCGATTATCAGGAGGTAGCCCTCAAGGCCGAAGGCCCGGCCGACTGGAACCCCAGCTTCCGCCAAGGTGGCTACTCCATCCGCAGCATCATGGTAGGGCCTGGCAAGTCGCAATCGGTTGACTTTCAGGTGCGCCCTCCCGAAGGGGCCAAGCCGCAGGATTATGCCTTCCAGATCAAGGCACTCGGCAGCGACGGCAACGTGCTGAGCCAACTGCGCGTCACCGTCACACTGACGGAGAGACCGGCCGTCGCCGGCCTCAAGCTCACCACCCAGTACCCCGAATCTCAGGGGCAGGCTGGCAACACCATCACCTTCCGCGTCACCGTCAGCAACGACGCCAGCGAAGACCGCTCCATCAACCTGGCCGCTACCGCGCCCAGCGACTGGCAGGTGACTTTCAAGCCCGCCTATGAGACACGCCAGGTCAACGTGATCAGCATGAAAGCCGGTGCCACCCAGGACCTGGACGTGGACGTAGCCGTGCCGCGCCTGACGGAGGCCGGTGAGTATCCGGTAACCGTGCGGGCCACCGCCGACCGCGACCACGCGGAAGTCAACCTGAAAGTCACCGTGACCGGCAATATGAGCATGAGCCTGAGCACCTCCAGCGGCCAGCTCAGCACCACCGCCTCGATCGACAGCCCCACCAAGATGACCCTCCTGGTCAGGAACACGGGGACGGCGCCGCTCAAGAACATCTCGCTCAGTGCCTCCAGCCCCGATGGCTGGGAGGTCACCTTCGACCCGAAGCAGATCAACGAGCTGCCGGTCGATCAGGTGGCCCAGGTGAACGCGAGCATCAAGCCCTCCTCGAAGGCGCTGACCGGCGACTATATGGTCACCATAACCGCCTCGGCCGGCTCGGCCTCCGACAGCAAGGATATCCGCGTCACCGTGGAGACGCCCACCACCTGGGGATGGGTTGCCGTTGCCGCCATCGCACTCGTCATCGGCGGGCTCGCCTACACCTTCGCCCGCTTCAGCCGGCGCTGAGAGGCCGCTCCGGGGCGGGCAGGCTGGGGCCTGCCCGCCGGCATCTGGCCACTGCCTATGAGCGTGGGGCAATGCGGAGGTGTTGCGATGCAAAAGATCCTGCCCAAATCCCAAGGCCCGGGCCGCCAGCCGCCAGCTCCGGCGCCGGCGGGCAAGGGCGATACGAGCCTGGTCGTCGAGGCTCGCGGTTTGACCAAACGGTACGGCCAGTTCACGGCCGTGGATGGGCTGAACCTGCGCCTGGCTGCCGGCGAGATCTTTGGCCTGCTGGGGCCCAACGGTGCCGGCAAGACGACAACCATCCTGATGCTGATGGGCCTCACCGAGCCTTCAGAAGGCTCGGTCAGCATCCTGGGCTATGACCCGGTGCGCCAGCCGCTGGAGGTCAAGCGCCGGGTGGGCTACCTGCCCGAGCACGTGGCCCTCTACGACGACCTCTCGGCCCGCGAGAACCTGCTCTACACGGCCGACCTCAACGGCCTCGACCTCAGCGAGGCCCGGCGCAGGGTGGCTGCCTCGCTCGAACGCGTGGGCCTGGCCGACGTGGCCGACAAGCCGGTGGGTGCCTTCTCCCATGGTATGCGGCAGCGCCTGGGCATTGCCGATGTGCTGGTCAAACAGCCCCGGCTCATCATCCTCGACGAGCCGACCCTCGGCCTCGACCCGGAGGCGGTGAACCAGCTGCTCGACCTGATCCTGGCCATGGCCAGAGAAGAGCATCTCACCGTGCTCCTGTCGTCGCACCAGTTGCAGCAGGTGCAGCGCATCTGCACGCGCGTCGGCATCTTTGTCAAGGGCAAGCTGATCGCCGAGGGCCCCATCAGCGCCCTGGCCGAGCAGCTTGCCGGCGGCATGCGCACCCTCGAAGTGGCCGCCGAACCCGGTGGCCCCGAGCTGGGAGAACTGCTGCGCAGCATCAAGGGGGTGGTGGCCGCCGAGCCCGACACCGATCACTGGCTGGTGCGGGCCACGGCCGAGGTGCGACCTGCCATCGCGAGGGCCATCGTCGAGCGGGGTTGGTCGCTCCTGCACCTGCGCCACCGCGACTATGGTCTGGAGGAGATCTACTTGCGCTACTTCCAGGGGGGTGAGGCATGAGAGGACTGTTCGCCGTCTACCGCAAGGAACTGGCCGACCAGCTCTCGAGCCGCCGTTTTCTGATCCTGTTCACGCTCATCTGCCTGGCCGGGCTCTCCTCGGTCTACACGGCGGCCCAATCGATCCGCCAGGAGATCAGCGACGCCCGCGGCGTGTTCCTGTTACTCTTCACCACCGCCAGTGGCCCGCTGCCCCCCTTCTACACCTTCATCGCCTTCCTGGGCCCCCTGGTGGGGCTGGCCCTGGCCTTCGACTCGATCAACACCGAACGTAACCGCGGCACGCTGGCGCGCCTGCTGGCGCAGCCCATCTACCGCGATGCCGTCATCAACGGCAAGTTCCTGGCAGCCTTTGTCACGGTAGGGCTGATGCTGGTCTCCATCGTCGTCATCGTCTCGGCGCTGGGCATCCGCGTCCTGGGGGTGATCCCCACCCCCGAGGAGTTGCTGCGGGTGGGCGCCTTCCTGATCGTGTGCGTGCTCTACGTGGGCTTTTGGCTGGCGCTGGCGACGGCGCTCTCGGTGGTCCTGCGCAACACGGCCACCGCAGCCCTGGCGGGCATCGCCGCCTGGATCGTCTTTACCTTCTTCGTCACCATGATCGCCGATGCCATCGCCGGTGCCCTGTTCCAGGCCAGCATGGCCTTCGACCCGCAGGCCATGCTGCAGCTCGAGAACCTGCGCATGATGCTGGCCAGGCTCTCGCCCAACACGCTCTTCCAGGAGGCGACCATCGCCATCCTGATGCCCAAGGTGCGCACCCTGGGGCCACTCCTCATCAGCGAAGCCATCGGCATGGTGCCCAACCCGCTGCCGGTGCGCGACTCGCTCCTCTTGGTGTGGCCCCAGGTGGTGGGCCTCCTGGCGCTCACCAGCATCTGCTTCGCCTTTGCCTACATCAAGTTCATGACCCAGGAGATCCGCGCCCTCTAGCAGCGCTTCCACGGACGGGGGTTTGGCAGGTTGCCCGGCGCGGCCGGCCAACCTGCCAAACCCCCAAGAGAGGTCCTCCACCGGGACGGTGCGAAGCGTCAAACCCGGTTACTACGAGAGCGCCTGCGACAGGCTGCCCGCTAAGCCCGCCGGCCCATCTTGGACACACCCCTGCCAGGTCGCAAATTGACGATGCGCCAGAAGAATGATATAGTACGCACATATCGGAGCCCGTGTTGAGGCCTTGGGCCGGGCACCCCGTCGACCAGATGCCCACGCGCTGCCGCCGCCCAATCTCCTCTCCACACCCCCGGGCCTCGCATCCTTTCTCACGCGTCGTGTTGGCATCTCAGCGTCACGGGGCGCGCCCCAGCCGGCGCGCCAGAGCGATGGGTGCTCGTCACCCGGCCATGGGCATCGTCTGCCGCTCCAGCAGCCGCGGCCGGAGGCGCAGCGCCGCGATCCAACTAGCCAAGGGCCCGAACGATGGGGTTCGGGTTCAGCTTTCTCGTCACAAATGGGAGGAGAGTCATGAAACTTGCACAGTGCATGTCGCGCCTCGGCACCGAGACGGCGTTCGAGGTCCTTGCTCGCGCCAAGGCCCTCGAGGCCCAAGGCCGTGACATCATCCACCTGGAGATCGGCGAGCCCGATTTCACCACGCCGGCCAACATCATCGAGGCCGGGGTGGCCGCCCTGCGCCGGGGTGAGACCCACTACACGCCCTCGGCCGGCATCCTGCCCTTGCGTGAGGCCATCGCCGCCGAGGTCAGCCGCACCCGCGGCATCCCGGTTTCGCCCGACGAGGTGGTGGTGACCCCGGGCGGCAAGCCGATCATGTTCTTCACCATCCTGGCGCTGGCCGAGCCCGGGACGGAGGTCATCTACCCCAACCCGGGGTTCCCCATCTACGAGTCGATGATCAATTTCACAGGTGCCAAGGCCGTGCCTGTGCCGCTGCGCGAGGAGAAGGACTTTCGCTTCGACGTGCAGGAACTGCTCGACAAGGTCACCCCACAGACGCGCCTGATCATCATCAACTCGCCCCACAACCCGACGGGCAGCGTGCTCACCCGTGCCGACCTGCAGGCCATCGCCGAGGCCGCGCAGAAGCACGACTTTATGATCCTGTCCGACGAGATCTATATCCGCATCCTCTACGAGGGAGAGCACGTCTCGATCGCTTCTTTCCCCGGTATGAAGGAGCGCACGATCATCCTCGACGGCTTTTCCAAGACCTATGCCATGACGGGCTGGCGCCTGGGCTATGGGGTGATGCCGCCCGCCCTGGCCACCCAGATCAGCCGCCTGATGACCAACTCGAACTCGTGCACGGCAACTTTCACCCAGTACGCCGGGCTCGAGGCGCTGCAGGGGCCGCAGGACGAGAGCTACAAGATGGTGGCGGCCTTCAAGGAGCGGCGCGACGTCATCGTGGATGGTCTGAACCGCATCCCGGGCATCCGGTGCGTGCGGCCCAAGGGTGCCTTCTACGTCTTCCCCAACATCCAGGGCACCGGCATGAAGAGCAAGCCCTTCGCCGACTATCTGCTCGAGAAAGCAGGCGTCGCCGCCCTTTCCGGCACCTCCTTTGGTGCCTACGGCGAGGGCTATGTGCGCTTCTCCTATGCCAACTCGGTGGAGAACATCCGCCGGGCGCTGGAGCGCATCGCCGACGCGGTGGACAAACTGCCCAAGGCGTAGGCGCCAGCCTGCAGCTCCGCCACACAAGGAGGGGTGCTCAGCACGATGCTGGGCACCCCTTTTCCTTCACTGCCTAATCTTACAACCGTACTAGAACATCGGTCAAGTATTCCCGCGGAGCGCCCGAAAACGGCCGAATCGGTGCTCTACGACGCCCACAAGGGGCTAGGCTACGTCGTCTATCGATTACTTGACCGATGTCCTAGGTCCAGCCCGCAGCCGGCAAACCCGCTTCGCGCCTGCCCGGCCCTGACCCTGGGGTGGGGTTTTGCGGTTGGGTGCGAAGCAGGATGCCCGCATGAAATCCACGCCCCCATGGGCAAGTAACGAAGCGACAATGCCGTGCGTCACTTGTCGCGTATCCCATACTCGTCCAGCGGCCGCGCCTCGCGGGGGGTCTTGGCGGCCATGGCCCGCCGGTACAGGTCGACGTACTTGGCGGCTGAGCGCTTCCACGAGAAATCCTCGGCCATGCCGCGCAGCATCAGTTGGCGCCAAATGGCCTCGTGCTTGTACGTCTCCACAGCCCGCACCAGGGCGATGAAGAGGGCCATGGCGTCGTAGGCCTCGAAGGTGAAGCCATTGCCCTGGCCGGTGCGCGGCTCAAAGTCAGACACCGTATCGGCCAGGCCGCCCGTCGCCCGCACCACCGGCACCGAGCCGTAGCGCATGGCGATCATCTGGCCCAGGCCGCAGGGCTCGAAACGCGAGGGCATCAGGAAGATGTCGCTGCCGCCATAGATGCGCTGGGCCAGCGGGGCATTGAAGGTCAGGAACACGGCGGCCTTGCCCGGGTAGCGCTGGGCAAGCGCGCTGAACATGTCGTGATAGCTCTGCTCGCCGGTGCCGAGGAGCACGAACTGCAGGTCCAGGAAGTTCATCAGCGGGTCGATGATGCGGCTGATGAGGTCAAAGCCTTTCTGGTCGGTGAGCCGCGAGATCACCCCCACCAGCGGCGTGGTGGGCGAGATGGCCAGCCCCGCCTCGCGCTGCAGCGCCTCTTTGTTGGCCGCCCGCGCCTCCAGGTGTTGGGCGTCGAACCTGGCGGCCAGATACGGATCGGTGGAGGGGTTCATCACCTCATAATCGATACCATTGAGGATGCCGAAGAGGCGGTCGCGCCGGTCGCGCAACAGCGGGTCCATGCGTTCGCCGTACTCAGGGGTCAGGATCTCCTGAGCGTAGCGTTCGCTGACGGTGTTGATGACGTCGGCAAAATAGATGCCGCGCGCCATGAGGTCCACCACTTCGGCCATATCGGCCATCTCGGGGTGGTAGAGGAAGCCATACTCGTCGATACCGGCAATCTCGAGCACACGGTGGCCGAAGATGCCCTGGTAGGCCAGGTTGTGGATGGTGTAGACCGTGGCCGCGTGGGCATAGAAGGGGTCATCCTTGTAGATGGTGCGCAGCCAGTTGGGGACGATGGCGGTGTGCCAGTCGTTGCAGTGGATGATGTCGGGCTGCCAGCCAATCTGAGGTTGGCGCAGCATCTCCAGGGCCGCCCGGCACCAGAAGATGAACCGCTCGGCATCATCGGGGTACATGTAGATGCCATCGCGGTCAAAGTAGTGGGCGTTGTCGACCATGTAGACCGGCACGTCCTGCCCGATGGTGCCCTGCCAGATAGAGGCCTGCTCCTTCGCGTGGTCCATCGGCACATCGAACGAGGGGACGACCTCGCGCAGGCCGAACTTGGCCTTGTCGATGCGCCCGTAGCGGGGCATGCACACCCGCACATCGTGGCCAAGGGCGCGGATAGCCTTGGGCAACGAGCCGGCCACATCGGCCAGGCCACCGGTTTTCGCAAAAGGGACAACTTCGGCGGAAAGAAAGAGGACCTTCAGCGGGGGGTTGGCATCCATGCCAGGTGAGGCTCCTTTCTCCTGAACCAACGTAGCGCCGCACCCCGCATGCCGCGCCGAGACGGCAGGCTACGGGGCGGCCAAGGCGGAGCGGGGAAACCAGGGCGGGGAAACCCCGCCCCTACTCCCAATGGATGATCCAGGCGCAGAGGCCGGCCAGGGCGATCGTTGCGACAACGAGCACCAGCCGCTGATGGAGGAGCAGGGGCTCGCTTCGTGAGGCCCAGAGCAGAATGGCCACCATCCCCACAGCCAGCACCAGCCACGTGAACAGGCGCGGATGCGCGTCGGCCAGGGCCCGCAGACGCGCCCACAGCCCGGGCCTGGTCACCGGAGCGCCGACCACGCCTTTCTCTGCCGGACCCGACGGCGGCAGAAGCTGCCCCCCTGCCGCCGGGCGGCCCTCTTTGCTCGCCATATCCTCCCCCCAGCCCGCCTGATGGGCTTCTACTTCAGGGGCAGAGTCTAGCAGAATCTGGGGCTTTGGGCAACTTGGCGCAGCGCAGCACGAACAGCAAGGCCGGGGCTCGCGCGGCCGCGCGAGCTCCCTCAGGCGCCCCTTGCCGGGCGCAGGATGGCCGCTGGCGCTGGCACAAGCCCCGGCCCCGGGCCAGCCGCTACACCAGCTCTCTCACCCTGCGCACCGCCGAGTTTGCGTCGGGCGCGTAGCCATCGGCGCCGATCTCGTCGGCATAACGCTGGGTCACCGGCGCGCCGCCGATGACTACCTTGACCTGCTCCCGCAGGCCGGCTGCCCTGAGCGCCTCGATGGTGGTCTTCATCGACGGCATAGTCGTCGTCAGCAGAGCAGAGAGGGCCACCACGTGGGGCTGGTTCTCTCGCACGGCACCCACAAACCTGTCGGGCGCCACGTCGACTCCAAGGTCCACCACATCGAACCCAGCCCCCTGCAGCATCATTGCCACCAGGTTCTTGCCGATGTCGTGCAGGTCGCCCTTGACCGTGCCGATTACCACCTTGCCCGACGACTTGACGTCGCCCTCCGTGAGCAGCGGCTTGAGGATGGCCAGTGCCCCCTGCATGGCGCGCGCCGCAATCAAGAGCTCAGGCACATAGTACTCGTTACGCTCGAAGCGGTCGCCCACCTCGGCCATGGCCGGGATCAGGTAGCGGCTGATGATCTCACCTGGTGCCACCCCCTCTTCGAGCGCCTGTTGCGTCAGCTGCTTCACTTTGGGCGCATTCCCAATCACGGTGTTGTCGAAGATTTCCTTCAGATCCATTCCTTCTCTCCCCTTGTCGTTGCCAATGTCATCTCGGGCGCCCCTCTCCCAGCTCCGAGGTGGGTCGCTCGCCCACTGCTGGGCCTACCCCCTCGATGGCTCCTGCCGGTGCCGCGCCTCCGCCTCGGCGAGCACCGACTCGATGGCCTCCGCCGCGCCCGCCGGCAGTGGTGGCGGCCGGTGGGTGTTGAGCAGATGGCGCAGCCGGGCGCGCACGCGGCCCTCCATGGTCGTTTTCCCCTGCTGTTCCCAGAAGGCGTAGGGCTGCCGGTCCATGAGCGCGGGCATCCACACTTCGCGCCGCGCCAGCTGAGCAGAACGCGGCTCGGTGAGGAATTCGCCGCCGGGCCCGACCTCGGCGATCAGGTCCAGCATCAGGGTCTCGCGGTTCACTTCGATGCCGCGGAGGATCCGTCTGGCCATGGCGATGATCTCGTCGTTCATGACCAAAAGCTCCAGCGAGCCGATGTTGGCGCAGTCGAGAAAGCCCACGTCGTGCACCAGCGAGGCGCCGCTCAGGGCCGACATCAGGACCTGCAGCGCACACTCGATGGCCGCCTGCGAGTCAAGGCACTTGCTCTCCGACGCGCCAGCCGTACCCATGAACGGCAGCCCCAGGTAGCGCGCCACGTCGGCAGCCGCGGCGCTGTGCAGGCTCATCTCGGGCGAGCCGTAGGCCGGCCGCGCCGTGCGCAGGTCCATCGGCGAGGGAACGCCGCCGATGGCCATCGGCGCCCCGCGCCGTTTGAGCTGCACAATCGCCAACCCACTCAGAGCCACCGCCAGATGCAAGAGCAATCCACTGGCCCCCGTGAACGGTGACTCCAGCCCCACTGTTGGCCCACCGAGATACACCACAGGGATGTCGTGCTCCGCAGCCCAGAGGAGGTTGGCCAGGTCCAGGTCGGCATGTTTGAGAGGCGAAGGATAGGTGGAAAAGAGCGCAAAGATGGGCCGCTGGCGCAGGGTATCGACACCGCCCACCACGGCCGAGGCCATGCGGTGCATATCGGCCACGTTCTCGGGGCTGTGGGCCCAGGCGATGATCGGCTTGCCGGTATTGGCGACGAGCTCGGCAAACTCGTAGACCGAAGCCAACTCGGGAGTCACATCGCCCAAAAGCGCCAGGCCCATCACATAGTCGATATTGTCCAAGGCATCGGCCACGCGCGCGGTCATCGCGGCGTCGCCACGCCGCGCGGGGCGCAGCTCGCCCGTTTGTGGGTCGACAAAGTACGTATTGGTCAGGCCGGGGCCAAAGTGCACCCGGTCGGGCGCCACACGGATGGCACGCCCCGGGTCGCGGCCCCATAGGGTGAAAGTGCGCGGTGTGGCCGCCAGCGCATCCTGGATGATGTGCGCCGGAATGCGCACCAACTCCCCTTCCACCCAGGCGCCGGCCCCCGCCAGAAGCGCCCGGGCTTCGGCGTTCGGCACCTGCACCCCGATCGTCCTCAGCGCATCGAGGGCGGCCAGGTAGATCTCGTGGCACTGGCCGTCAGAGAGCACCCGGAACTGGGGAGTCTGCCGATCGGCGTAGTTGGCTGTGATCACGTAGTCACACTCCTGACCTCACACGTGGCCATAGTAGTCGCGGTGTACCACCACCGAGTACGCATAGTCGAGCAGGGTCCCCCAGCTAAACACAGGGAGGTCGATCTCGCGCTGCAGGGCGCGCGCAAAGGGCGAAAAGCCAGTGCATTCGAGCACCAACGCCCCCATGTTCGGATGCTGGGCCACAAACTCGGCAGCCACTTCGAGGAACTCGCGCTCGGCCCGCACATAGTCGGCGGCCGGCGGGTCTGTGCGGCGTCCCTGCGTCCAGAGATGGTCGAACTCGCGACACTTGCCCGACGACATGGCATCGCCCACCACATAGTTCGAGCCCAGAGCGATGCCCACTGCCTCCAGATGGCGCTCGGTCAGATAGCGCGCATTGGCCATCAGGATGCCGACCACGCGCCCCGGCCCCACCAGTTGCTGCGCCAGCGGCACCTGCAGAAGGCTCGACATGAAGACCGGCACGTTGACGCTGGCCGCGATCTCGCGTTGAAAGTACGCAAAGTAGCCGCACTCTGCGGCGATAGCACGGCAGCCCATGCGCTCCAGGTTCAGCGCCGCCTGGCGCACCGGCTCCAGGCAAGGCGATTTGTCCTCCTCTACCACCAGCTTGAAGATGTCGACGCCGCGGGCGATCTCGTACTGGATCGGGAAGGGGAAGGCGCTGGCATTGCGCACGTCGCCCGGAAAGCCGGGGTAGACGTCATCGAGGATGATGATGCCGAGGCCCATGCCGTAGCACGCGCGGCCCGGCCGGGCGCGGATGAAGCGAATCCCCAGATCGCGTCCCTGGTACATAGGCACTCGGCGGCTACACCTTCGCCAGGGCCTGGTCCAGGTCGGCGATGATGTCCTCGGGGTCTTCGAGGCCCACGGAGAGCCGGATCAGGCCATCGTCGATGCCGGCCGCCCTGCGCTCCTCGGGCGTCAGGTGTTCGTGGGTGATCGTTGGCGGGTGCATGCAGATGGTACGGCTCGTGCCAAAGGTCACGGCATGCACCACCAGGCGCACGCTATCCATCACCTTGGCCGCGCCGGCCATCCCGCCCGGCACTACGAAGGACAGGAGGCCGCCGCCCGCCGCCATCTGTTTCAGCGCCAGCGCCCGCTGGGGATGGTCGGGCAGGCCCGGATAGTTCACATGCAGCACCTTGGGGTGCTGGGCCAGGAACTCGGCCACCTTCTGGGCATTGGCGCTGTGCCGCTCCATGCGCAGGGTGAGGGTCTCCAGGTACTGCAGCATCAGCCAGGCCTCGAACGGCTGCAGGATTGCCCCCACAAACTCGGTGGTGTTCCAACGGATGTCCTCCACCAGCGCCTCTGGCCCCACGATAGCCCCGCCGAGCACCGTTGCGTTGCCTGCCAGGAATTTCGTCAGCGAGAGCAGGATGATGTCGGCGCCCAGGTCCAGCGGCTTCTGCAGGGCGGCGGTGGCCGTGGTGTTGTCGACCAGCAGCGGCACGCCATGGGCGTGGGCCACCTCGGCCACCGCGGCAATATCGGTGACAAAGAGGCAGGGGTTCGAGGGCGTCTCGACCCACACCAGGCGCGTGCGCCCGTCGATGGCAGCCTCCCAGGCCTTGGGGTCGGCCGGGTCCTTCACGAAGCGGAAGGAGACGTTGCAGCGCTCGGGAAAGATGGTCGCTGCCTGTTTGTAGCCCTCACCAAAAACGTGCAGCGAGGTCACCACGTTATCGCCCGGGCGAGCTAGGGTAAAGATCAGGTTGAACAGCGCCTGCGAACCCGAAGCGGCCGTCACGCACGCCTCGCCCCCTTCCAGCGCTGCCAGTCGCTCCTCCAGCACGCTGACCGTCGGCGTCTTGCTGCGGCCATAGATATAGTCGGGGAATCTGTCAAAGCGCTCGTAGGGATAGGTCATCGATTGCACGATGGGCGGCACGAAGGAGCGGAATTGGGCCACATCCTCCAGTGGATGGAACCCGGCATGCAGCGCTCGCGTGTTGAACCCCAGGTGACGGTCGTGCCGCGGCTGCGGCCTGGCTTGCGGGTCATAGACCCAATGGTCGCGCATGAAGAAGGGCTTTTCGCTGTGCATCAACAATCTCCTCAATCGTCAACGGCGAGCTGCTCGCGTCAGGCCCGGCGGACCTGCCGCGAGCCCGATCTCACGGCTTGATCTCGTACAAGCGCTCTGGCGGCAAGTGGCACCAGATGACGTGGCCTCGCCCCATATCGCGCGCGGGCGGCTCCTCCTGCTCACAGATCGCGCCCATCTTGAAAGGGCAGCGAGTATGGAACCGGCAGCCGCTGGGCGGGTTCACGGCGCTGGGCACCAACCCGCCCAGGCGGATGTGCTTGGCCGCCAGGGTCGGGTCGGGCCGGGGCACCGCCGCCAGGAGCGCCGCGGTGTAGGGATGGTTCGGTGGCGCATAGATGGCCTCGCAGGGGCCACATTCGACGATTCGCCCCAGGTACATCACCGCCACGTCGTCGGAGAAGAAACGTACCGTGCTCAGGTCGTGAGAGATGAGGATCATCGTTGTGCGGTATTGCTGCTGGATCTCCTGCAGCAGCGTCAGCACGGCTGCCTGCACCGACACGTCGAGCGCCGACACCGGCTCGTCACACACGACCATGGCAGGGTTCGAGGCGATGGCCCGTGCGATGCCCACCCTCTGCTTCTCGCCCCCGCTCAACTGCCGCGGCAGGCGATAGTAGTACTCCTCGTTGAGCTTGACGGCGTTCAGCAGCCGCACCACCTCGCCATACACGTCATCGCCCCGCACCACCTTGAAGCGCCGCAGCGAAGCGGCAATCTGGTCGCCCACGCAGTACGACGGGTTGAGCACCCCGTTCGGGTCCTGGAAGACCATTTGCAGCTGGCGGACGCTGGCCAGGCTTCGCTTGCGGAGGGGCTGCGAGATGTCGACGCCCAGGAACTCGAGCCGTCCCTCGCGCAGGGGTTCGAGCCCCACGATGGCGCGGGCCAGCGTGCTCTTGCCGCAGCCCGATTCCCCCACGATGCCCAACGTACGGCCGCGGCGGACCGCCAGGCTCACATCGTCGACGGCGTGCACGTAGCGACGCTTCTCCAGGCCCACGATGCCGCCGAGCGTCTGGAACGGCAGGCTGTAGTAGACCTTCACACGCTGGGCCTCGAGCACCGTCTCGGTTTCGGCTGCGGGCGCCCCCTCGGCCGATCGACGCGGCGGCGTGGCCAGCGGCAGTGCCTCAGCCGCCCGCAGGCAGCGCACCCAGTGGCCCGGCTCGACCTCCTCGAGCTGCGGCCGCAATTCATCGCACTCTGCACAGCGGTACTCGCAGCGCGGCGCAAAGACACACCCGGGCGGGATGCAGTCGGGCCGCGGCACCTGCCCTGGGATGGGCACGAGTTGGTGCGTGCCCTTGGGCGCGTCGACATCGGGCAGGCAGCGCATCAGCCCGGCCGTATAGGGGTGGATGGGCCTTTGAAAGATCTCGACCGTCGGCGCATACTCGACCACCTCGCCCGCATACATCACAGCCACCTGGTCAGAGATGCGCGCCACGACGCCCAGGTTGTGGCTGATGTAGAGGGTAGCGGTATGGTAGCGCTCCTTCAACTCGGCCACCAGGTCGAGCACAGCGGCCTCCACTGTCACATCGAGGGCCGTGGTGGGCTCATCCATGATGAGCAGCTTGGGGCTGTTGAGCATGGCCATGGCGATGAGGACCCGTTGCTGCTGGCCGCCCGAGAGCTGGTGAGGGTAGCGCCGCATCACGCCCTCGACATCGGGCATGTACACGCGCCTGAGGGCCTCCAGACACTCGCGCCGTGCCTCAGCCTTCGAGAGGCCACGGTGGGCGATCAGCGCCTCGGCCAACTGGTCCTCGATGCGCATCGTCGGGTTCAGCGCCGACATCGGCTCCTGATAGACCATCGAAATCTCGGCGCCGCGCAGCCGGCGCAGCTCGCTCTCTGGGCGGCCGCGCAGGTCCTGCCCCTTGAACAGGATCTGCCCGCCCGATACTCGCCCGTTCGGCCCCAAAAAGTTCACCACCGAGTAGGCCACCGTGCTCTTGCCGCAGCCCGATTCGCCCACCAGGCCGAGGTTCTGCCCCTCATAGATCTCGAACGACACGTCGCGCACGGCTTGCACCTCACGCCGGCGCGTGCGGTAGCTGACGGCCAGATGTTTGATGGCCAGGACAGGTATCTCGCCCACAGTGCTCGCCTCTTTATTGGTAGCGCATGCTTTCTTCGCGCACGCCATCGGCGAACAGGTTGAGGCCGATGACCAGGCTCACGATGGCCACCGTGGCCGAGAGCACGGGCCAGATGTTGGTCGTCATGCGGTTGTGCCCCTCTTGCACCATGGCTCCCCAATCGGGCGTGGGTGGGCGCAGGCCCAAGCCCAGGAAGCCCAGGGTGCCGATGTAAAAGGCCGCGTAGCCCATGCGCAGCAAAAAGTCGATGATCAGCGGGCCACGACAGTTGGGCAAGATCTCGCGCACCATGATCCTCAGGTCGCTATCGCCTCGCAGCTTGGCCGCGGCCACATACTCGCGCGTGCGGATGTCCATCGTCAGTGCACGGACGAGGCGCGCGATGCCCGGTGCCCCACCGATGGCGATGGCAACCACCACATTCACCGCCGACGCGCCGACCGCCGAGATGATGATCATGTAGAGTAGGATGGTCGGAAAAGCCATCAGCGCGTCGAGGACGCGCATCACCGCCTCGTCGAGCCAGCCGCCGTAGTAGCCGGCCGGCAGGCCCAGGGCAATGCCCAGCACAAACGCCGCCAGCACCGAGACAGGCCCCAGGGTCAGGATGGTGCGCGCACCATAGGCCACCCGCGCCCACACGTCGCGCCCCAGGTGGTCGGTGCCCAGGATGTGTCGGGCCGAGGGCGGCATGTCAAGGCTCTTATAGTCCTGGTACAGGGGGTCGTAGCGGCTGACCAGAGGAGCCAGGATGGCAATCAGCACCCAGAAGAGCACCAAGGCCAGCCCTACCTTCGCCACCCGCGAGGCAAAGATGACCGACAGCGCCTCGCGGACCTCGTGTCGTCGGCGCTGGCGAGCGGTCAGCCTGGGCATAGTCCCTTCCACCAGCTTCCTCCTACGAATATCGGATGCGCGGGTTCAGGTACGAGTAAAGGACATCGGCGACGAGCTGCGTGGCCACCGCCAGCACAATCAGCACCATCGCCCCGGCCTCGATAGCATACACATCCTTGTAGAGGGCTGCATTCAGCACAAAAGTGCCCAGGCCAGGGTAGCCGAACACCGACTCGACCACCACCAGGCCACCGATGAGCCAGTTCACATGCAGCATGATCACGGTCACCGGCGCCATCAGCGAGTTCCTCAAAACGTGGCGCAGCACCACCTGGTGGTAGGGGATGCCTTTGAGGATGGCGGTGCGCACGTACCCCGAGCCCATTACCTCGGCCACGCTGGCCCGCGTAATGCGCAGGATGTAGCCAATCTCCACCAGGCTCGCCGTCAGCACGGGAAGGATCAGCTTTTGCGGCTGGAGAAGAGGCGAGGCGTCGGTCGTGAAGACGGTCGCACCCGGCAGCCACTTGAGGCCCAGGCTAAAGACCATGATCAGGAGGATGCCCGTGGCAAAATCGGGCGATGCGGTTGTGATGAGGCCGCCCAGGGAGATGATCCGGTCGAGCCTGCGGCCCTCGTTGAGCCCCGCGATCAGGCCCAGCAGCACGCCCAGGGGCATGGCCACCAGGAAGGCCAAGAGCGCCAGGATGGCCGAGTTCTTGATGCGCCGGCCGATGACTTCGCTCACCGGGCGCTTGTATTGCAGGGAGATGCCGGTGTCGCCACGCAGCAGCCCCTTCGACAGTGGGATATAGTCAACGGGCGCGTCGCTCGACTGGATCCAGCCCGAGTACTCCAGGCGGTACTGCACCTGGCCCTTGCCCTGCACCCAGAGGGCGGCATGGTTGGCCGTGTCCACACCCCAGAAGTAGTGGCTGCCGTCAGGGGCCGTGTGCCACGAAGCATCGTCGGGCACCTTCACCACGCTGCCATCGGCCTGGCGCACGAGCCTGACCAGATGGTCGCCCTCCATCATCCACTGGACCAGATTGCCCTGGGCATCCTGTGCCCACCATTGATGGTAGCGCTCTACTGTGCCCTGGGAGATGACAATCTCCTTCAGGGGCAGGCCCACCAGGCCACGCGCCTGCCAGTCGGACCCGAGCAGCCACGACACGTAGCGGGTCAGCACCGGGCGGTGCAGCCCGAGCTGCTTCTCCATCGACTTTTCTTGCTCGGGCGTGGCATAGGCGCCCAGGATATTGCGTGCCACATTGCCAGGGGCCACCTCAGCGATGCCAAAGACCACCACGGATACCAGGAGCATCGTGAGGAGCATGGTGAACAAGCGGCGGACAATGTATCTGGCCAAGGCATCCTCTTTAGCAGTGGTCGCACTACCCGCGGCTATTGATCCACGCTTGTTCCCGCTCGACGATCTTTCTGATGTCGCGTTGCGCGTCGGCGGGCAGGGGCTCGGGCCGGTGGTTGGCCAGGATATCATCGACCAGCTTGGCCGCACGCTGCTCCATGGTCGTAGCGCCGTGCTTCACCCAGACGGCATAGGGGTTCTTGTCGGCCAGCTTCGAGTAATAGGGCTCGCGGAAGTGACGCAGGGTGTGGTCGTGGCCCAGATAGTTGCCGGTGGGACCCAGCTCTTCGATCACATCGAGGGCCAGGGTCTCGTCGTTCACGACAACGCCCCTGGTCATGGCACGGATGAAGCCCAGGGTATCGTTGCAGATCGCGATCAGCGGCAGCGAGCCTTGCAGGCCCGCATCCATAAAGCCAAGGTCGTGTACGATGTTGGCGCCGTGGATGAGGGCGGTCAAGAGGCTGACCGTCGCCTCCATGCCGCACTGCTGGTCCATCACCTTCGAATCGGTCGAGCCGCCCAGCCCAAAGACGGGCAGGTCGTAGTAGCGACCCATCGAAGTGGGCACCCCCTGCTCGTCGGCCAGGACGTAGTTGCCCACCATCGTCTGCAGGTTGTAGGGCCCGCCGTTCCAGCCAGGCACCGCCACGGGCACTCCCTCGTTCACCAGTTGTGCCAGAACGATGCCGAGCAGCACGCCCGCGTTCATCGATGCCATACAGCCCGCCGTCGTGGCCGGCGAGTTGACGCCGCCTGCGTTGAGGGGGATCCAGAGCAGGGGCAGCCCCTTCTCGGCCAGGTAGATGCACTTCTGCAGCGCCTCGCCGTTGGCCACCAGCCCCGAGGTGACGTTGATGTAACACGTGGCAAACGGCCTGCGCTGGAACGCCTCGACCCCGCCGGCCACGGCCTCGCACATCTCGACCGCCGCCTTGCAGCCCTCGAAATCGGGGCTGACAAAGACGATGGGCTTGGTGGTGTTGTTGAGCATCACTTCCATCTGGTAGCGGTCGTAGATGCGCGGGTCTACGTCGTCGGGCAGGAAGGCCGACATCACAAAGTCGATCTCGGGCAGGGCATCCATCAGGATCGACGCCTCCACCACGTCCTTCAGCACCGCCTTGCGACGCTGGCCTGTGCGATGGTCGAGGACGTTCAGGCAATCGGAGCCACCCCCGAAATAGGTGTTGTAGCCGCCGGCGCGCATCGCCACCCTGCCGTTGCGGTCGTAGAGCGTCATGCGCTTGGGAGCCGTGGAAAGCGCCCGGGTCACCATGTGCTCGGGCAGGCGCACCCGCAGGCCATCCGCCTTGGCGCCGCCCTTCACCAGAATCTCCCGCGCCCTCTCATCGTGGACGTCGACCCCCACGCGCTGCAGGATCTCCAGGCTGGCCAGGTGGATCTGCTCGCACTCTTGCTTGCCCATGCGGGCATAGTGGGCGCTGTTCATGCTCGACTGGTGTGTAGAGATCATCGAACTCTCCCCTCGGAACCGGCGGCGCCGATGCCGCCCTCGGCCTCTGCCTCTAGCTCAGGTGCATGCCAGCGGTGCGAGGGCCAATCCCTCGCACCGCTGGCCATCCGATCAGCCCTTCTTGGGCTCCTTCCACGCCCGGTACAGGATACAGAACTCTTCGGGCGACGGCTCCACGCCGTGCACTTCCTTCACATAGATCTGCCACACGTTCATAAAGAACGGTGTGCAGATCGGGCCACGATCCTTCATGATCTCTTCCATCTTGCCGACAATCTGCTGCCGGGCCTTGATGTCGAGGGTGCCCTCGGCCTGCTTGGCCAAGTCGCAGAACTCTTTGTCGACCCAGTGCGACTCGTTCCAGGCGCCGGGCTTGCCCTGGTCGTCGGCGGTGTAGGCCACCGAGAGGGTCATCGGGGCCAGCGGCCGATGCGCCCACCAGGTGATGCCCATGTTAAAGTCGGTCCAGCCATCCCAATACTGGGTGGCGGGCATCGTCTTGAGGTTGATGCGGAAGCCAGCCGCCGCGGCGTCCTCCTTCAGGGCCTGGGCGTAGGCCATCGACTCGGGCCAGTCGCTCGCCACCGCCAGCTCGACGTCGAGGCCGTTCGGATAGCCGGCGTCGGCCAGAAGCGCCTTGGCCTTGGCCGTGTCGAAGGGGAAGGGCGGGATGTCCACATACTCCGGCTGGACGGGCGCCACATGGGTATCGTTGCCGATCACCCCCTGATTGCGCAGGGCCAGAGCCAGGATCTTTTCGCGGTTGTGGCAGTACTTGAGGGCCTGGCGCACCCTGTTGTCGGTCCACGGCTTCTGGTCGGCACGGACTCGCAACACCCGGGTGGCGGCAGTCTGCGTGGGCAGCACAGTGAACCTGGGATCGTCCTTCACCCCCTCCCAGATGGTCACCGGCGGTTCGACGACCATCTCAACCTGGCCCGATTTCAGCGCCGCCAGCCAGGCCGAGGGATCATCGCCGAGCTGGACCATCACGATCTCGTCGAGGTAGGGCAGCGGCTTGCCATCTTCGCCGTTCTGCCAGTAGCCCTCGCGCCGCACCAGGCGGCAGCGCTCGCCGGGCACGTACTCCTTCACGGTGTAGGGGCCGGTGCCGATCGGTTCGCGGGTGATGTCGCCACCAAAGGTGGAGGGCACAATGGCTGCCGCGTAGTGGAAGAGGTGCTCGGGCAGGAAGATGGTCGGCGACTTTAAGTGCAGGGTGACGTTATAGTCGTCGACCTTCTCGACCCCATCGGGGCTCAAGTAGCTCATCTGGCCCATCAGCGACGAGCCGGTCTCCTTCTTGAGCCACTGCTGGAAGTTAAAGACCACGTCGTCGGCCGTGAGCTCCTTGCCATTGTTGAACTTGATGCCCTGCCGCAGCTTGAGCTTCCAGGTCTTCAGGTCGTCGCTCGCCTCCCACTTCTCCAACAGGTAGGGGTGCGTAATGCCCTTGGCGTCGGTCTGCGTCAGGTACTCGAAGACGTGGCGCCAGGGGTGCGATTGGCTCACGAGAGAGAAACGGGCCGGATGGTCAGCCCGCTCGACCCGTGAACGGAGAGTCAACGTACCACCGCGAGTGAGGGTGGCCTTCGGCGCAGCCGTCGGCTTGGGCGCCTCCGTCACCTTGGCCGTCGTAGCAGCCGGCGCCGGCGTCGCAGGTGTCGCCGGGCTACATGCAGCCAGGGCATTGGCGCCGGCCACCGAAACCCCGAGCAGCGTCGCCAGCCGCAAAAAGTCGCGCCGCGTTATGCTGCCCTGCCGGAGCATCTCTCGAGCTTCATGGACGAGCGGATGGATCTTCTCGGTGCTCATCGGGTGCTTTCCTCCCCTTTCTTGGCGCGCCAGGCCTGGCGTCACCGCCGGCCTGGGCCTGGCTATCCCTACCGGTATCGCAGAGCCATCACCTCATCGTACGGAACATCACTGCACATGCGGCTGGTGTGCGGAAGCGATGTCGGCGGTCTCTGGGGCCAGGTGAGAGACGCATTCCCCCACCCCTGCCTGCCCATGGGTTGCGCAAGCAAGCCCAATGGCCGGCCATGGCACTCAGCCGCCGAGCGCACCTATCAAGCCCACCGCAGCGGACTGCGGCGGCCCGCCAGAGCAGGACTGCACGCTACCGACCCTGTCGAAGCAGAAGGAGGAACGGAGAAACAGCCAAGCAGGCTACTGATATCTCAGATTGTATCACAGAATACATCAAATGTCAATCGCGAAGGCATCAGGGTTGCCAAATGGCGCAGGATGCGGTATAATCAGCGATATACAAGAGGGCGCAACATGCAGTTGTGGGATGTGGCAGCTCCGCGGAGGCATACCGCCGCAGCCATCCGAGGGCACCCGCGCAGCACAAGCAGAGCCACGTGCGGCGGCAGCATTCGCACGACAGGCCGAGGTGAGCCATGGGGGCAGGACGTGAGGAAACGTCGAAGGTGAGAATCCACCGGGAGCTGCGGCGCTCCATCATTATGGGGCATCGCAAGCCAAATGAGCGGCTCGATGTCCAGGAGCTGGCCCGTAACTATGGCAGCAGCATCACACCCGTGCGCGACGCACTGCAAATGCTTGCCCAGGAAGGGCTGGTCACCATCAAGCCGCGCTCCGGCTGCTTCGTCACCCACGTAACGCTCAGGGAGCTGCGCGACCTGTATGACCTGCGGCTGATCCTCGAGGCGGCCGCGGCCGAGCGCGCTGCCCAGCGCATTACCGACGAGCAGATTGCAGAGCTCCGGCGCGTCCACTCAGCCGGCTACACCGGCGATGACGAGGAATCCTACGACCGCTACACCGATGAGAACCGGCGCTTCCACTACCTGGTCGCCGAAGCCTCGGGCAACCACGAGCTGGCCGAGACCCTCGGGCGCCTCCATGACCGGCTGGCGCGCTTCATGGTATTGCGCCACGGCGGCCAAAGCCAGATCGAGACCCATGCCCGCATCACCGACGCGCTGGCCGCCCGCGACCCTCAGGCAGCGCGGCAGGCGATGATCGATGAGGTCATCGCCTCGCGCGACATCACCCTCGAGCGGGTGATGCAGCAAGAGAGCGCCTCGTGGCAGATTGGCGCATACAAATCGCGCTGACCGCCCCAGAGGAGCGGCCAGCGCGTCGTTGTGGGCCCGCCCAGGCACGGATCAGTATGTCCGCAGGTAGCGCTCCACCTCCCAGGGTGTGACCTGCAGGCGGTACTCGTTCCACTCCTGCACTTTGGCCTCCACCAGGTTCTCATACACGTGCGGCCCGAGGGCGGCACGGATCACCTCGTCGCCCGCCAGCAGGGTCAGCGCTTCGGCCAGTGAGCCCGGCAGAGTCTCCAGGTGGCGTGCCCGGCGCTCTTCCTCGTCCATGCGATAGAGGTCCTCTTCCGCCGCCTCGGGCGGAACCATCTGCCGCTCGATGCCGTCGAGGCCTGCAGCCAACATGACCGCGAAGGCCAGGTAGGGGTTGCAGCTCGGGTCGGGGCAGCGCAGCTCCAGCCGGGTGGCCGCCGGGTTGCTCACCTTGGGCACGCGGATCAACGCCGAGCGGTTGACTCGCCCCCAACTGACGTACACCGGCGCCTCGTAGCCGGGCACCAGCCGCTTGTAGGAATTCACCAGCGGCGCCAGCACCGCACACATCCCCCGCGCATGCGCCAACTGGCCGGCGATGAACTGGCGGGCCAGGGCCGAGAGGCCAAAGGGATCCTCGCCGTCGGCGAACAGGTTCTGGCCGGTGCAGAGGTCGCAAAGGCTCTGGTGGGTGTGCATGCCCGAGCCGTTGATGCCGTGGATCGGCTTGGGCATGAAGGTAGCGTGCAGCCCGTTGCGTTTGGCCACCGCCTTGAGCACATACTTGAAGGTGATGGCGTTGTCGGCCGCCGTGAGGGCGTCGGCGTACTTGAAGTCGATCTCGTGCTGCCCCGGGGCCACCTCATGGTGGCTGGCCTCGACGATGATGCCAAACGCCTGCAGCGCCGCAACCATCTCCTTGCGCACCTGGATCGCCTCATCCGTCGAGTAGTCGAAGTAGCTGCCCTCGTCGTGCGGATCGCAGTGGGGCACACCGCCCGTACCATTACGGAAGAGGAAGAACTCGAGCTCGGGCCCACAATTGTAGGTGTAGCCATGGGCCTCGGCCCGGGCCAGGGCCTCTTTGAGCACCCGCCGCGGGTCGCCCGCAAAGGGCTGTCCGCCCGGCGTGTACACATCGCAGATCATGCGCGCCGTCGCCGGCCCAGCCTGCGTCTCCCAAGGGATGACGGCGAAGGTAGAGGGGTCGGGCATCAGGTACATGTCGCTCTCCGCAATGCGCGCAAAGCCTTGGACCGATGAGCCATCGAACCAGACCCCCTGCTGCAGCGCCACCTCGAGCTGGTTGACCGGGATGGTCACGCCTTTGACGATCCCCACAATATCGGTGAATTGGAGATGGATGAACTCGACCTGGCGGCTGCGTACCTCCGCAAGCACATCGCTGGCGGTCATTCCCCCCTGTGCCATGCTGCAAGCCTCCTGCCCACGGTCGCGGGCAAACAAAAACCCCGCCAGGCGCTGCCGCCTGCGGGGCCACTTCACCCCTCTGCCGGCGCCCTGCTCCCGCGAGCGCCGACACGCTCCATTATACCACTCTTCGGCTAGCAAATCCAAAAACGTCAGTCCAACCTGCACCCGCAGCCATACACAACTTGCCCACAGTGTGGTATAATAGCGGTAAGGGTGCCGTCTTGCCTGCCCGGCCGCCGCCGGGCGAAAGGATGCGAGCCATGAGCGAAGCCGGCGTAGCCGCCCCTGTACCGTTGCCCGAGCCATCCGAGGCCGGCCCGCAGGCCTCACCCCGCCGGCCCCTGACGCGCCGCGAGATGGTGACCGCCCTCGCGGCTGGCGGCGCTGCCCTGGTCGTTACCAATGCGGGGACTGCTCTCGTCTCGGGGCGCATCAGCACCGCCATCGCCAACCGTCGCGCACAGGTCAAGATCGACGACCTGCAGGCCAAGGTCGCCCGCCTGGAGAAGCAGCTCGCCCTCTACGAGGACATGGAGCGCATCGGGCTCGACAAGCTCATCCGCGCCATCCTCGAGGCCTACGACCGCTTCTGGCCGCCGGTGCGGGCTACCGCCGGCCTGCTGCTGGGCGCCGTGCGGACTACCGAAGATGCCCTCTCGCACTTTGAGCTCAAGTTGCCCACGATGCGCAGCACCACACGCATGCTCGCCGACCTGCTCACCGGCATGGAGGCGCAGATCCAATCGGCGCAAGACACGCTCAACGGCCTCCTCCAGCGCACAGGGCCCATCGGCGAGGCGGTGAGGGGCTTCATCACCTGGCTGCTGAACCGCAACCCCTTCGGCATCACGGATACCGTGCGCGAGGCCGCCGACCGCCTGAGCGCGCTGGTGGCCGGCTTCCCGCTCCTCATCAGCGACGTGCGCAAGCGCCTGCTGGGGCCTCTCGATGAGGAGTGGCTGCCCTCCACCGCCGGCCTTGGGCTGCAGGGCATCCTCTTCGACCCGCTGCGCAGCGGGCTGCTCACCCCACTGCGCACCCACCTCGAGGAGATCGACAACGCCGCCCGCAACTGGGAGCGGGATTCGGCGCCCATCCGCGCAGCCCTCGCAGAGCGAGAGCGCCTGCGCGCAGAGATTGCCCAGCTAGAGCAGGAGGAGCGCTACGCAGAGGCAGGGGGCAGGCCCCACGGATGAGCCACAGAATCCGTGCGCCCGACGCAGGCGCCGTTGCTCAGCCCCCCATCTCCCGCAGCCGCTCGTCGCTGATGCCAAAGTGGTGCGCCACTTCGTGGATGATGGTCCGCCGCACCTGCTCGCGAATCTCGGCATCGCTGCGGCAATAGGCCTCGATGGGCCCTTGAAAGATGGTGATCTTGTCGGGCAGCACCAGGCCGTAGCCGGCCGTGCGCTCCGTGAGCGGCACGCCCTCGTAGAGCCCGAAGAGGGTGTGCCCGCGGGGCACCCGCCCCGCCGCCAACTGGCGCCGCGACGGGTAAGGTTCGACCACAACCTCCACGTTCTCCATGCGCTCCGCAATCTCGGGCGGCAGCGAGTCCAGCGCCTCGGCCACCAGTTGTTCGAAACGCCCTCGCAGCATCTGCCACCTCTGGCCCCGGGTCGACGGCCGTGCCCGCCTTCCCCATCATATGGCCCACTATAGGCCGATCCCCCCGCCCCATCAAGCGGCCTGGCCTGCAGCCGAAGCGCTACCGGCCGAGCACCGGGAACTCGGTCACCCTGAGGTGGGTGCAGCCGTAGGGCACGAGCTCCAGGTCCTCCGGCGGCTCGTCGGAGCGCACCGGGCTCTCGGGCAGCGGCCCTGCGGCGTTGTGTTCGAGCTGCCAGCCCGGCAGCCGGCGCCCACGGGCGTGAGCGACGACCGGCGCACCCTCGGGAGAGAAGGGGCACGCGCCGAGGGGCCGGCGCTCGAAGCGGAGAGAGCGCTCAGGGTGCGCCTCGTCGATCTCCAGGGCATAGTTCCAGGGCGTCGTCGGGTGCACCTCCCAGTCGGCATGGGGCAGCTCGCCCGCAATCTGCCGCCACTCCTCGCCGATGCGCAGAGCGTACACCAGCGGCCCCCGCTCGATGGCGATGGCGTTGTGGTAGCGGCGCCGGGCGCGCACCGGCATGGGCAGGCGCAAGGTCAACTCGGTACGCCCCTCCCAGGTGCGCTCCAGACGCTCGAAGCCGCCTGAGGTTGCCGCGCGCAGGCCTTCGCCTTTCACCTCGAGCGTCGCCCCCTCGGCCCAGGCTGGCACCCGCAAGAGCAATGGGAAGCGCACTGCCCGCTCGGCCGCCACACTGAAACGAAGCGAGTCGTCGAAGGGGTACTCCGTGTCGCAGGTCGCCACCACCTGCGTGCCGCCTATCTCGGCCATCACCCGGCTGGGCGCATAGGCCACTGCGGCCAGGCCGCCATCGGGCGTGGCCATCCACAGGTGCGCGGCGAACTTGGGCCAGCCCTGGCTCAAGTTGGCCGTGCAGCAGCCATAGTTGGGCTCCAGCCCGTAGATGTTGGACCAGGGGCCGTTGGTGGCGTACACATGGTCCTCGGCCACGCAGCACACCACCTGGTTCGCCTGCTGATCGTACTGGTGCGCCCACATATCGCTCGAAAAGGCCGCCGGCAGGGCGTTGAACGCAATCCGCTCCAGGCGGTCGGCCAGGACCGGGTCGCCCAGAATGGCGACCGCCACCTCGAGCGAGAAGAGGTACTCCACCACCGCGCACAGTTCGGTGCCCTGCGAGGGGTTGAGGCCGGCATAGTGCTCATCGCCGCTGAAGACACCGGTGGCCTGGCCGTGGTAGGCATCCAGGGTGGCGATGAACTGGTGCACGGCCGCCCGATCGCCCTCGCTTCGCGACTGTCGGTACCAGACTGCCGGAGCTTTGATGGCCATGGCATTGTTCACGACGTGGGTCGAGAAATCCCACCCGTCCTCAGGCACGCGCTCCCGGTAGCGGAAATCGGCAAAGTGAGCTTCCCAGTCATACCCCTGGGCTTTGGCTGTGGCGGCCAGCTCCAGCAGCCAGGGCTCGCCGGTGCGTTCATAGAGCCAGTGCACACTCAGCACCAGGTCGGCCCAGCGGTACTGGCCCCACAGGAAGAGGGGCACCTCGGCCAGCCGGGCGCTCAGCCGGCGCAAAAAGCGCTGCATGGCCGGGATGACGCGCTGGTCGCCGGTGGCCTCGGCATACTGCACCAGCGCCTTGAGCACCACAAAGCTCGGCCAGGGGTCGTAGGCCGGGTACTCATGGCCCTGCGAACCGCTCTGCAGAGGCCCCAACCAGCCATCGGCGTGTTGGTGCGACAGGATATAATCCACCCAGCGGCGGACCTTGGCCTGCAGCCCCTCGTCGCCCAAGAGAAACGCCAGGGGGATCACGCCATCGAGCCAGTACGGCCCGCGCTCCCAGCCCTCTGCCGTGCCGCCGATCCAGCCGCTCTGTGCCACGTCGGGCCAAAAGTCATCGAGGTGGCCGCTGAGGCCATTGGCCTGAATGCAAAGCTGCTGCCGCAGCCAGCCCTCGGGCCGCACCGTGCCCAGCGGCAGCGGCCGAAATGCCATGGGTCCAAGGCCTTTTCCTCCCATCGTGCTCCCTCCATCAAGTGCGCCGGGGCGCCCCCAGGCAGAGCCCATCCCCCTGTTTTGACAGGATTCGCCAGCGGTGGTATGATAGCAATTGTCGATATTCTTGATTGCTTGACTCAGGAATTGTCTATGAAGCGCGCACAGAAGAGCGAATACGGCCTTTTGGCCCTGCTCGAACTGGCCAGGGAGTACGGGCACGGGCCGCTGCAGAGCGCGGCCATCGCCAGGCGCCGCGACATCCCGGCCCAGTACCTCCAGCAGATCCTCCTCAGCCTGCGCCAGGCCGGCCTGGTGGCCAGTGAGCGCGGCCCGCGCGGCGGCCACGAGCTGGCACGCCCGCCCGAGGCCATCACCCTGCTGGAGGCCGTGGAAGCCCTGGAGGGGTCCACCGCCACCATGGAGTGTACCATGCCCGGCCTCCAGCCGGGCTGCAGCCAGAGCGGCCACTGCGTGCTCATCGACGTCTGGCGCCGCGTCGATGAGGCCACGCAGAACGTCCTCCGCAGCATCACCCTGGCAGACCTGGCCCGCCAGGAATCCGAACGCGCGGCGGCGCCGATGTACTACATCTAGCGGTCAATACCCTACCGGCCGGCCGCTCGCACTGGCCGGCTGCCCACAGCGAAGGAGAAACCCATGAGGATCGCCAACGACGTAACCGAGCTGATCGGCCACACCCCCCTCGTCCGCCTGCAGCGGGTAACCGGCGGCGCAAAGGCGACCGTGGCCGTCAAGTTGGAGAGCTTTAACCCCCTCTCCAGCGTCAAGGACCGCATCGCCGTCAGCATGGTCAACGCCGCCGAGAAGAGCGGCAAGCTCCAGCCGGGGGGCACCCTGGTCGAGCCGACCAGCGGCAACACCGGCATCGGCCTGGCGTTCGTCGCTGCAGCCCGAGGCTACCGCCTGGTGCTGACCATGCCCGAGACGATGAGCATCGAGCGCCGCAAGCTCCTCTCGGCGCTGGGCGCCGAGCTGGTGCTGACGCCGGGCCCCGAGGGTATGCCCGGCGCCATCCGCAAGGCAGAGGAGATCGCCCGGACCCGGCCAGGAGCGCTCATCCTCCAGCAGTTCGAGAACCCGGCCAACCCCGAGATCCATCGCCGCACCACGGCCGAAGAGATCTGGGCCGATACCGATGGCCAGGTGGATATCTTCGTAGCTGGCGTGGGCACCGGCGGCACCATCACCGGCGTCGGCCAGATTCTGAAGGCGAGGAAACCCACCGTGCACGTGGTGGCCGTCGAGCCCGCCGACTCGCCGGTTCTCTCGGGCGGGCGGCCGGGCCCCCACAAGATCCAGGGCATCGGCGCCGGGTTCGTGCCGGCGGTGCTCGACCGGGCGGTCATCGACGAGATTGCGCAGGTGCAGAGCCAAGATGCCTTTGCCATGGCCCGCCGGCTGGCCCGCGAGGAGGGGCTGCTCGTGGGCATCTCCTCGGGCGCCGCCGTGCACGCGGCCGTGGAGCTGGCCAGGCGCCCAGAGCACGCCGGCAAGCTCATCGTCGTCGTCGCCCCCGATACCGGCGAGCGCTACCTCAGCACCGCCTTGTTCGAGGGATAGGCAGGCACTTGAACCGCCAAGGGCGCGAAGGACGCAAAGAGTACGCCTAGGTTATGAAATCTACCCTTGGCGCCGCCTTCGCGCCCTTGGCGTTCTTGGCGGTTGGGCTGGCCCTCAGAGGTCCCCGGCCACCTCACTTGCCAACCGGCGGAAGAACTCGGCCATGAAGGCATCGCGGCCCTCGGCCAGCCGGCGCGCTGTCGCTGTGAAGAGCGTGTCTTTTAGTCGCGCCAGTTTGAAGACGTACTCGTGCACTGGGGTGTGCCCGTCAGCAGCGAAATCGGTGCGCGAGTCCCCGCGCGAACGGGCCAGGTACTCGCCGGGCACCTCCGCCCACAAGCGCTGGCCCATGGCCCCAGCCAGGGCATAGGCCCGCGCGATGCCGATGGCCCCCATGGCATCGAGCTTGTCGGCATCGAAGAGGATGCGCGCCTCGAGGCTCTGGGGTGGCTCGCCCGAGCGGAAGCGATGGCTGGCGATGGCCCGCGCCACCGCTTCAACCCGAGCGGCGTCGTGGCCCCTCAGGATCTCGCGCGCCCGCTCGGCGCCCGCCTGAGCATGGCAGGGCCCGCCGGCATGCTCGGCTGCGCGCGCCACATCGTGCAAGAGCGCCGCTGCGCGCAACACCTCCATGTCGGCGCCCTCGGCCGCGCCGATGCGTTCGGCCAGCCGCAACACGCGCAGCACGTGCTCGAAATCGTGCGCCGCGTCGGTGCCCTGATAGTACCCGCGCGCCTCGTCGATGGTAATCATGCCCGCACCCCACGGCGCCGGCCGGCCGCCTTGCGCAGGTAGAGGAGCGCCGCCCCCGCCACTACCAACGCCTCGACCACGAACAGCGCCCCCAACTGATAGAAAAAGTCCATCCAAAACTGCACCGGGTAGAACTGGATCAACGAATCCGAAAAGTCAAACACCCATGTGTCAGGGGGGAAGAGCGCCTCGTGAAAGCCGACGAAGAAGGTGTCAAAGCTGGTCAACGCACCGAGCAAGATCACCGCCAATACGGCCAGCAGCGCTGCGCTGCCCCAGAAGGCCGAGCGGGCCACCGGCCGCCTCAGAGCTGGCCGCGCCAGGGCCACGCCTAAGGCTACCAGGCAGATGGCCCCGGCGGCCGCCGCCAGACCGCGAATCACCCCCAATAGCTTCATCACGTCGACCAGGTGCCCCACCTCGCGCGCGTTGTACACGGGGCCGGCGCTGCTCTCCATCTGCCGCAGCCCCTCCGCCCCGTTGGGCGCCACCAACCAGCGCACCGTCTCCTGAGACAGCGCCAGGCGCTCCGCCGGCTGGTAGCGCTCGGCCGGAGGGAAGCCGGGCTGCGCGTACTCGCGCGCAACGAACCACGGCCCCAGGAACTGGAACCCCACCGCCACGCTTAGCGCCGGCAACGCTACAAAGACCGAGAGCGCCAGCACGATACTGGCCACCTGCCTGGCTACCTTCATCCTCGTCACTCCTTCACCTCTCCGCGCAGCCATGCCAGGGCATAGCGGGCGATCATCCCGTGCACCACCGTCTCCACCGGCGCCCGGTCGTCGGTAAACGCGGCGCGTTGGCCCGCCCATGGCTCGATGCGGCCCAATATGCGGCCGGCCACCGATGCCAGCGTGGGGTCGCTGAGGGCCGCCAGCCGTCCCCTGACCGTGGCCAGGTCCGTCGGCCGCACCGTCGCCACCAGCAGGTCGTTGTAGTCCTCCGGCGCATCGACCCGGTAGACCGAAGGGAACACGGTATGCACCGTGTCGGCCAGCGCCTCGCTCAGCGCATGGTCGACGCCCGTGTGGCCGACGTTGATGGCCAGCACGCCATCATCCGTCAGATGCTCGCGCACGAGCAAGAAGAACTCGCGGGTCGTCAGGTGCCACGGGATGTAGGGGGTACGGTACGCATCGAGAGCCACCACATCGTAGCGGCTCGGGCTGTGGGCCAGAAAGTAGCGGCCGTCCTCCGCGATGGCCCGCACGTTGGGCTCGTCGAGCCCGAAATACCGGCGGGCCACCTCAAGGATCGCCGGGTCAATCTCCACGCCGTCGATGGGCACCGCCCCGTAGACCGCCGTGTACTGGCGCGCCACCGTCCCCCCGGCCAGGCCGATGACGGCCAGCGCCGGCCGGGGGTGGGCCGCCGGCTGGGCGGCGAAGTAGGGCGCCAGCAGGAAATAGTCGAAGAGGTGGCCCGTCAGCAGCGAGCCCGGGTCGTACATCGAGTGCACGCCCAGGCCGTCGTTCAGCAGCAGTTGCCGCTGGGCCCCCACCTGCACCACGCGGATATAGTTGTACGACGATTCCTTCTCGTACACCAGGTCACCGGAGGCCCGCACCGCGCCGCCGCTGGCCAGCCACCAGGCCACCGCCAGCGCCGCCAAGAGGCCCAGCGACAGCCAGGCGCCCCGCCGCTGCCAGGCCCAGCGGGCCGTGCCCCCCAGCACCACCAGCGCCAGCCCTGTGGCCAGGAGGGTCCGGCGCGTGCCCAGGAGAGGGATCATCACGAAGACGGGCAACAGCGTGCCCACGATCGACCCGGCTGCTGCCAGGGCCGAGATGCGCCCCGCCGTCCGCCCGGCATCGTCGAGGGCGCGCAGGGCCACCCGCACGGCATAGGGTGACACTGCTCCCAGCAGCAACACCGGCGGCGCGAACAGGGCCAGCACGCCCAGGAACGCGCCGCCCAAAAGGCCGATGTGCATCCCCGCCAGGCTGCTGGCCGCCACCGCCAGCACCGGCCGTGCCAGGATGGGCAGCAGGCCAATCCAGAGCCCGGCCCACAGCATGAGCTGCGCGAGCGCTTCGGGGGATGGCCGGCGGTCGGCCCAACGGCCGCCCAGGGCGGCGCCGGCGGTCAGGTAGATGAGGATCAGGCTGATCAGCACCGCCCACACGAGCTGTGAGTCGCCGAAATAGGGGGCCAGAAGGCGCGAGGCACACATCTCCACCGCCATGCCCGCAGCGCCCGCGGCGAACACCAGCCCCTGCAGCAGGCGCGAGCGTTTCACCGGCTGGCCCCTCGCCGCCAGTAGCGCTCGGCCGGCCCATCGGGTGTCAGGCTGCCGGCGTAGGCGCGCACCCGCTGCCTCATCTCCTCCTCGCCGCCAAAGAGGCCCCCCAGCTGCGAAGCATAGCACGCCACGGCTTCGATCTTGGCCTCCAGGTCGGCCGGCGACAGCAGCTCCAGTTCGGCCTGCCAGCCATCTCCGGCCGCTGCGAGCGCGGCCTCGAGGCGGCCCGGCTCTTCCACGTAGGGGTAATCCTCGTAGTAGCGCACCGCCCACCCCACCTGCTCGAGCGAGCGCGACGCCGCCTGCACAATCTGGTGGTCGACGTGGTGCCCGGCGGTCAGCAGCGAGTAGACCGTGGCCGGCTGCCGCTCCTGGCAGAAAGCCTGCAGACGCGCCGCGAGCTCGCCCACCAGCGCCACGCGCTCCAGGGGGTGCACCTCCCCATAGATCGAATCGTGCGTGGGGTACAGAGGCTCGCCCCCGGCCGGGTCGTGGCGGAAGATGCAGTCGGGGTATGGCCAGTGAAGCGCCTCGGCGCCGAGCCTGGCCACGGCCGCCAGGTCTTCGGCCCTGCGCATCGGCACCGGGTTGTCGCCGGGGGCCTGCCAGACCTGCACCAGGTACTCGACAAAGGGCGAGCGCACGCCCGGCTCCGGGTCGCCGGCAAAGACCGTGAGCACCACGACGTCGTCGCCCGCCTGCACCTGGCGATGGATCAGCCCGCCGCAAGAGAGCACAGCATCGTCGAGATGGGGCGCAAGATAGAGAAGGACTGACACGGGCCTACCTCCAGAGAGTTGGAGGCATTATACTATCGCCAAGCGAGGGCGGCAAAGGGGTCGGTGACTTTGCTGGCCACCGTCGCCGTGAGAGTCATTCTGAGCGGCGCTGACGGCCGGGCAGCACGGGCGCCAATCCCAGCGAAGAATTCTTGCTCGCCGTGGCGCCAAACTGCTCCAAGCGTGCCGCCATGGCTGGCGAGGACTCTTCGCTCGCCTGGCGCCGGTCTGAGAGCTGACCGCAGGAGCCGCTCAGAGTGACAAGTGGGTCTCGCGCCGCGCCGAGCGGCTCCGCCCCCTCCGACGGCCAGAGTCTGCGCCGACGATTCTGGGATATGCCCCAGCTAAGGGCGTCGGCTCGCGCGCCCGCGGCGAGGCCCGACGCTAAAGCGTCGGGCCGAGGGAACAAAGCCCCCATCCGGGAGCTACCCCGCCCACAGGGCCTCGCCGCTTCTTAGCGCGGGTCTTTGGGCCCGCGCTCTTCACCGGCCACCGGCGCGGACCGGGCTGCACGCTCCGCGCCCGATCCGGTGCGAAACCGTCTCGGGGGTCGGGCTGGGAGCGGGCGGAGCTCAAGGCCCGCCTGCTGCCCGCGGCCGCCGCAAGTTCCTTTACCTGGCACAGGATAGCAGCACAGTGGCAATCACGCCGGCTTGGGGCACAGGCTCGCAATGAGCCTGAACGAGAGGTCGTAAAAGATCACGGGCCCGGCATGGGCCAGGTCGGGGTGGGGCCAGTGCACGGCGTTCAGGCCCCGCACCAGGGCCCCCAGCGGCACGCTCGGCCAGCCCGCGTCGCCACAATCCGGCGGATTCTCCTCGGTGATGCGGATGGCGTCCGCCGGCTCACCGGAGGCGTCGCATTCCCAGTAGCCGTGGGCGTCGGTGGCGCGGGTGCCCAGGCGTTGCCACTGGCCACCCACCTCCCGGTACACGCGCACCACGGCCCCGGCGATGCCGCTGCCCGTCTCAGGATGGAGCACATAACCAAAGACTTTCACGGCCGGCCTCCGCCCGCACTCCAGCAACTTCTATACCGTTAGACAGCAGGGCCGCCGGCCTTGTTTCACCCCCGCTGCCCCCGCCTCTTTGACAGCCCCCGCCTCCTGTGCTATACCACAGCCGTGCCCTCGTGGGTCGAGCCCATCGGCGCGCCAGTGCCCCCTTACCCGCCATGTGCCGCTTGCCTGCAAGAGGTCTGCCATGTCTGCTACCAGCCCTTTCGCCCTCACTGCCGACCAGCTCTATCGGCACTCGGACCCTGCTCTCTTCCCATTCGAGACCACGGCTGCTCTGCCCGATCTGGCCGAGGTCATCGCCCAGCCGCGCGCCGTGGAAGCCGTCCGCTTCGGCATCGGCATGCGCGCGCCGGGCTACAACCTCTTCGCCATGGGGCCCAGCGGCATCGGCAAGGCCACGACCATCCGCCAGTTCCTCGTGCGCGAGGCCGCCAAGCAGCCCGTGCCCGATGACTGGTGTTATGTCTACAACTTCGCCGACCCTCGCCGGCCCCGCGCGCTACGCCTGCCGCCGGGGGCCGGCCGCACCCTGCGCAAGGATGTGCAGGCCCTCATTGCAGAGCTACGCCGGGCCATCCCGGCCGCCTTCGAGAGCGAAGAGTATGAGGCCCGCAAGCAAAGGATCGCGCAAAAGCTGCGGGAAAAGCAGGAGGCGATGCTCGCCCAGCTCCGGCAGGCAGCCGAAGCTCGCGGCCTGGCCATGATCAAGACCGCCGAGGCCATCGGCTTTGCCCCTGTCGCCAAAGGCCAGATCCTCTCGCCCGAGCAGTTCCAGGCGCTGCCGGCCGACAAGCGCGAGCAAATCGAGAGGGATATCGCGGCCCTGAACGAGCAGCTCGAGGACGTGGCTCACGACCTGGGCCAGGGCGAGCGCCTGGTCGCCGAGGAGACCCGCCAGCTCGACAGGCAAGTAGCTGCCGCTGCGGCCGATCCGCACATCCAAGAGTTGGCCGAGAAATACGCCCTGCAGGAGGGCGTGGTCGCCCACCTCCAGGCCATGCAAGGCGACATCCTCGACAACCTGGCTGCCTTCCTGCCGGCCGAGCAGGACGGGCAGGACGCCCTTACCTCCGGCCTGGTGCCCGGCGCCACGCGCGAATCGCTCTTCCAGCGCTATGACGTCAACGTCATCGTCGACCGCACGTCGGAGGCGGGTGCGCCCATCGTCGTCGTCGACAACCCCACTCACCAGAACCTGATCGGCACCGTCGAACACCGCGCCGAGATGGGGGCCCTGGTCACCGATTTCACTCTCATCAAAGCCGGTGCCCTGCACCAGGCCAATGGTGGCTACCTCATCCTCGAGGCAGCGACCCTCCTGCAGAAGCCCTTTGCCTGGGAAGGCCTCAAGCGTGCCCTGCGCACCGGCCGCATCGCCATCGAGGCCATGGCCCAGGATTACTCGCCCGTCTCGACGGTATCGCTCGAGCCCGAGCCCATCCCCCTGCAGACCAAAGTCGTGCTGCTGGGCGAGCCTGCCCTTTACTACCTCCTCTACGAGAACGACCCCGACTTTGCCGAGCTCTTCAAGGTGCAGGTGGATTTCGCCGAAGACATGCCCCGCACCTTGGAGAACGAGAACCTGTATGCCTGCTTTGTGGCCACCCTGGCCCGGCAGGAGGGCCTGCGGCCCTTCACTCGCGAAGGCGTTGCGCGCGTGGTGGAGCATGCCGCCCGCCTGAGTGAGGACCAGGGCAAGCTGTCGGTCCGCTTCCGGCCGGTGGCAGACCTACTACAGGAAGCCGATTTCTGGGCTGGTCAGCGGGGCGCGGCAGCCATCGAGGCAGCGGATGTGCAGCGTGCCATCGATGCCTCCACGCGCCGCGCCGACCAGGTGCGCGAGCTCGTTCAGGAAGAGATCGCCTCGGGCACAATCATGATCGACGTCCAGGGCGCGCAGGTGGGCCAGGTGAACGGCCTCTCCGTGTCGCAGCTCGGCAGTTTCAGCTTCGGCCGGCCCAGCCGCATCACCGCCCGCACACGGCTGGGCAGCGGCAAGGTGGTGGACATCGAGCGCGAGGTGGCTCTGGGCGGCCCGCTGCACTCCAAGGGGGTGCTCATCCTCTCCAGCTTTTTGGGTGCCCGCTACATCCCCGACGAACCGCTCTCGCTCAGCGCCAGCCTGGTCTTCGAGCAATCGTACACGGGCATCGATGGCGACAGCGCCTCGTCGGCCGAGCTCTATGCGCTCCTCTCGGACCTGGCGGGCATCCCCATCAAGCAGAGCCTGGCCGTCACCGGCTCGGTGAACCAGAACGGCGAGGTGCAGGCCATCGGCGGGGTGAATGAAAAGATCGAGGGCTTTTTCGACGTCTGCCGGCTCATGCCCGGAGGACTCACCGGCCAGCAGGGAGTGGTAATCCCGCGGGCCAACGTGCGGCACCTGATGCTGCGCCACGACGTGGTCGACGCGGTGCGCGAGGGGCGCTTCCACATCTATGCCGTATCGACCATCGACGAGGGCATCGAGGTGCTCACGGGGGTGCCTGCCGGCGCGCGCGGCGCCGATGGCGCCTTCCCAGAGGGCACCGTCAACCGGCGCGTGGAAGACCGGCTGCGCCTGTTCGCTGAGCGGAGCCGCTCAGAAAGCGGCTCCGCAAAGGACAGGAAAGCATGACGCGCATACCGCCGGCCCAGGTGCCCAGCCGCACCCCTACTCGCGCTCGTGTCGCGCGTACTTGGGCAAGACCAGCGGCGAGGGCTCGACATCCTCGAGCCCGGCCTCGCGGCGCTCGCGCTCCCATGCCTCGATGTGGGCCAGGGTCAGCTCGCCGAACGACACTTCCCTGGCCCGCAGTGCCGCCGCGCGCCCGGCCCGCCGGCCAAACACGTTCACATCGAGCAGCGAGTTCCCCATCAGCCGGTTGCGGCCATGCACCCCGCCCGAGGCCTCGCCAGCAACGAAGAGGTTGGGAATCCCCGTCGAGCCATCGGGCTTGATGGCCACGCCGCCATTCTGGTAGTGCAGCGTGGGGTACACCAGCATCGGCTCTTTGGTAATGTCGATGTTGAAGCGTGCGAACTGGCGCACCATGGCCGGCAGCTCGCGCTGCACCGTGCCCGGCCCGTGGATGAGGTCGATCATCGGCGAGTCGAGCCAAACCCCCTCCATGCCCGAGGGCGTGCGCACCCCCAGGCGCCGCTCCTTCACCTCGCGGATGATCGCGGCCGACTCGGCATCGCGCGTCTCGCGCGGGAACACGAACTGCTTCCCCTCCACGTTCACCACCTGTGCTCCCAGGCCGCGCACCTTCTCCGTCACCAGGAGGCCCAGGATCTGCTCGGGGAACGCCGCGCCGGTCGGATGGTACTGCATGGTGTCGATGAACGAGAGCCTGGCCCCCACCCGGTAGGCCATCACCAGCCCGTCGCCCGTGGCCCCATAGTGGTTGGTGGTGGCAAACCCCTGGTAGTGTAGCCGGCCCGAGCCGCCCGTCGCCAGGATGACGGTGCGCGCCCGCACCACCAGGTACTCGCCGGTCTCCAGGTTCTGCAGCACGGCGCCCGTCACTTCGCCCGACTTGCCGGTGAGGAGCTCCACGGCCGGCGAGAACTCGAGCACCCGGATCTGTGGGCGGCTGCGCACCTCGTCGCGCAGGGTGCGCATGATCTCGGCGCCCGAGTAATCGCGCGAGGAGTGCATGCGCCGGCGGCAGGTGCCCCCACCGTGGATCGTGCGCATGGTGCCATCGGGCTCCTTGTCGAACATGGCGCCCAGGTTTTCGAGCCACTGGATGACCAGCGGCGCATCGTGCACCAGAGCCTCCACCAGGTCGGGGTCGTTGACATAGCCACCGCCGCCCATCACATCCAGGTAGTGCAGCATGACCGAGTCGTTGGCCTTATCGGCAGCCTGGATGCCCCCCTGCGCCATCATGGTATTGGCGTCGCCCAGGCGCAGCTTGGTCGCCAGGAGCACGCTGGCGCCATTGTCGTCGGCAAGGATGGCTGCCGAGCAGCCCGCGCCTCCGCCACCGATGATGAGCACATCCGTCTCGTAATCGACTTTGCTCAGGTCCAGCGCGACGCCCCGCAACCGCGAAGGTGCCTCCAGGAGCGCGGCCAACTCGAGCGGCGTGCGGCCGCCCTTGTTCGGGCCCACGCGCAGTTCGCGCATCGCCGACTCGATATAGTCGGGGTGGAAGCGCTTCAGGAGGTCCTGCTTCTCCTGAGGGCTCAGGGTCGGAAAGGTCTCGTGCATACGCTGAGCGCGGGTCGCCTCCACACGGGCCAACGATTCCTGCATTTCAGGGGGATAGGGCATTGCCACTCTCCTTGATTGCTGCGCACGGGCCGGGATCTGTAACGCTTCACTCCGGCTCGATGTCGCGCGCGTTGTACTGCTTGCGCAGCTCCTCGATCGGCAGGGCCTTCATCGCCGCCAGGGCCTCATCGTACTTGCCCGCCTCGATCTCGGCCACTCGCTCGATGAGGTGCTGCGAACGCGGCGCCAGGTAGCGGCCATAGAGCCGGCGGCAGAGGATGGCGATGTTGTACTGGACCTCCTCGGCCGGGCAACGGGCGGTACAGAGGCCGCACATGATGCAGTCGAACGACTTGTCGGCCACGGCGGCGATATCGCCCCGCATCGCCGAGGCCATATAGTCGCGTACGTCCAGGTCCTGTGGACACGACTTGGTGCAGGTGCCACAGCTCAAGCAGCGCAATAGCTCCGGGTACAGTTTCAGGAGGGTGCCCATGGTGGGCGTCAGTTCCTCCAGCCGGTACTGGGCGCGCCGGGCCGGGAAGGAGGGAATCTGCGCCAGGTACATCTCGGGCTGCACTACCGTTTGGCAGGCCAGGCCGATGTGGAGCTTGTAGTCGTCGCCCACGCGATAGACCGTGGCGCAGGCCCCACAGAAGCCACCCCGGCAACCGCAGCCGCGGATGAGGGTATAGCCGGCATACTCCATCGCCTTCTGGATCGTCAGGCTCGGCGGCACCAGGTAGCGTTTGCCCATGATATAGATGGGAATGAGCTTTTCGTCAGGCATAGTCGTCCTCCCGGAACCTACTGCGTGTTACATAGTGCGCATCGCGTACCGCGTGCTGCAAGCCCGGCCTGCCCTGCAGTGCCCAATGCCGAGCAGGGAGTCCGCAACACCTGGCACGCAGTACGCAACACGCAGTACGCGTCGCGTCTCACCTTGCCACGTCGCCCAGTTCGTCCTCGCGAAAGACGGCCAGGGGCAGCTCCTCGTCTACGCTGCGGCCCGGCACATAGTCGAACAGCGCCTGTACCTCGCGGCCGATGGCACGGAAGACCTGGGCCACCGGCAGCCCATTGGGGCAGGCGCTGGAGCATGCCCCGCAGCCCACACACGAGGCCGACATGTGGTTGAGCCGCGTCAGGTGGAAGAGCACGGTATCGGCAGGCATGCGCACAGCGCCGCGGCGCTGCAGCCAGCCCAGGTAGGCCGTGGGCGGGTGATCGAAGGTGGCCGATTCGAAGATACACTCCTTGCAGTAGCAGATGGGGCAGGCCGTCATGCAGTTGTGGCAGCGGATGCACTTGCCGAACTCGGCCAAGAGCCCCGCTGTGTCACGGAGCCGCTCGCGCACCTCGGCCAGCATGCGGTCACGCGTCTCGGTCCGCTCAGCCACCAGGGCAGCCAGCGCCTCCTGGCGCTTGGCAGGCGCAGGCGCCTCGGGGTAACCGAGCGTCCGCAGCACTTCTTCCGGCCCCGCAACGAGCACCGCCCCGCCCGTGGCCATGAGGCCAACCGTCAGCCCACACCCCTCTGCCACCGGCTGCTCGCACATCCGGCAGGCATCGCGGAAGGTTGCTCCTTCGACGGGCGTCAGGGTGCCCGTCGCGGCGGCGGCCAGGGCATGGGCGGTGGGGTCCTGCCCCGCAGCCACGAGGGCCGCATAGTCACGCGGCTCGTAGGTGCCCAGGCAATCCACACCAATGAGCAGCACGCGCTGCAGGTCCACCTGTTTGAGCTTGGCCAGCTCGATGGTGGCCCGCACCTCACACGACTTGAGGACGGCACCGAGACGGTAGGGGGCGCCCCCCGCCGTCAGCGCCGAGACGATGCGCGCCGACTGGACCGGCATCACCGGCGCCACGGGGTCGGCGTCAGCCAGTTCGTGGCGACGGTTCACCAGTGCTTGCGCCAGGTTGCCCCCGCCCGGCGCCGGCCGTGGCACGAGCAAGGCATCGACCACCCCCTTCTCCAGGAGGTCGCCCAGCAGCCGGCGCAGCGCAGCCAGGGCACCGTCCTCAGAGCCAGGAACTTGCACCCACATGGTCATCTATATCCCCCACTGGCCGCGCAGCGGGTTGGGACCCTTGGCGCGGATGGCTTCGACCATCTCGGTCATGGTGTCGGCAAAGAGTCGCCCCTCGCTCGCCGAGATCCAGCGCAGCCACACCCGCTCGGGGTCGAATCCGGTCTGCTCCAGAATCTTTTTCAGGATCGCCACCCGCCGGCGCGCCTTGTAGTTGCCGTTCTGGTAGTGGCAGTCGCCGGGGTGGCAGCCGCCGATGAAGACGCCATCGGCCCCCTCCAGGAGCGCCTTGATGACGTACACCGGGTCCAGCGCGCCCGAGCACATCAGGCGGATGATGCGCACGTTGGGTGGGTACTGCAGGCGCGAGGTGCCCGCCAGGTCGGCCCCGGCATACGTGCACCAGTTGCAAAGGAACGCCACAATGCGCGGCTCGAAATCCTCGGCCATCCCCTACGCCTCTCGCACGTCGAGCACCTCGATGCCCAGGGGTTTCAGCGCCTCGAGCACCGCTTGCCGCTCGACGCCCCGCACCTTGAGGGTCAGGAGTCCGCGGTCCGGCTCCTTATCCGCGAAGGTGCCCAGGGCCAGGATATCGCCGCCCATGTTGGCGATGGTGCCTGCCAAGGAGGCCAGCATGCCGTGCTTATTGGGCACGAGCAGCGTCAGGCGCAGGCCGCGCTCGCGCGCGCCCAGCAGCTCGAGGAAGACTTTGAACAGGTCGGTCTCGGTGATGATGCCGGCCAATTTGCCCGCCCTGTCGAGCACCGGCAGCCCACCGATCTTGTTGTCGACCATGATGCGCGCCGCCTCTTCCAAAGGCGTGTCGTCGCTCACGGTGATGACCTTCCTGGTCATGAGCTGGCCCACTTTGATCTGGGCGACGAGATAGTTGATCTCGAAGACGCTCAGGCTCGTGGCCGGAGAAGGCGAGGCATACAGCAGGTCCTTCTCCGACACGATGCCCACCAGCCGGCCGCCTCTGTCGAGCACCGGCAGCCGGCGGATCCTGCGCTCGCGCATCAAGCGCAGCGCCTCGTGCATCGAGACATCCTCATTGACGGTGATCGGGTTGGGGGTCATGCGCTCCCGGACTAGCATCTTCTCCCTCCTCTGTTCTCTATTCCACCCATCGCGACTGCTCAGGTGAGGGCCGCCTCGATCTTGGCCAACTCCATCCGTTTCTCGAACCCCTTCTGCTGCGAGGCGCCCGAAGGGCACGCCACACAGCAGGCGCCACAGCCCTGGCAGAGGACGTCGATGACCTCGGCCACGCGCCTCTCCTCATCGAGACGGCGCGCCCCGTAAGGGCACACCGACACGCAGAGCCCGCACCCCGCGCAGGTGCGCTCGTTGACGGTGGCCGTGATCCCGGCCGCCTCCAACTCGCCTTTGGAGAGCAACGCCACCGCCCGCACCGCAGCGCCGTAAGCCTGGGCCATGGCCTCATCCAGGTCGCGCGGGGAATGGGCCAGCCCACAGAGGTACACCCCGTCGGCCGCGAATTCCAGGGGCCGCAGTTTGACGTGCGCCTCCAGGAAAAAGCCGTCTTCGTTCAGCGGCACCTTGAGCATCTGCGCCAGCGCCCGATTGTCGCCCGCCTCGACGCCCGTGGAGAGCACAACCAGGTCTGGCTCCCATGTCAGGCGGCCGTCGGGCGTATCGGCCTCCACCCGGAGGGGCGCCTCAGGCGTTGCCTGTTGCGCGCGCCCCGGGTCCCCCTGAACGCGCGGCCTCTTGTCGGGCTCGTAGGGGAAGAAGAGCACCCCCAGCTCGCGGGCACGGCGGTAGTGCAGCTCACGGAAGCCGTAGGCCCGGATGTCGCGATAGAGGACCACCACCTCCGTCTGAGGGTTGGCCTCTTTGAGGGCAATGGCGTTCTTGATGGCCTGGCTGCAGCAGAAGCGGCTGCAGTAGGGGTGTTTCTCGTCGCGCGAGCCCACGCACTGGATCATGACGACCCGCCGGGCCTCTACCTGCCCCGCCGCGAGCCTTGCCTCGAGCTCGGTCTGGGTGATCACCCGCGGGTCCTGCCCATAGAGGTACTCGTGGGCGGTGGTGGCCCTGGCGCCGGTGGCCACGATGACGGCCCCGTGTGCCACATGGGCCTCGCCGCCATCGTGCAGACGCAGAGTCGTCTCGAACTTGCCCACATAGCCCGCCACCTCGGCCACTTCAGCCTGGGTGTACAGGTGAATGCGCGGGTGCGCCTCGACGCGCCCGATGAGCGAGCGCAGGAGCGCCTGCGGGTCGGCGCCGCTGAGGTGGCGGTACATATGGCGCAAGTGCCCGCCCAACACGGCCTCTCGCTCCACGAGATGCACGTCGAAGCCCTGGTCGGCCACAGCCAGCGCCGCCGTCATCCCTGCTGCGCCGCCGCCCACCACCAGCACGCTGGGCTCCACCCCCACCCGCGGCCGCGAAATCGGCCGCAACAGGCGCGCCTTGGCCACCGCCATCGCCACCAGTTGCTTGGCCTTCTCGGTGGCTGCCGCGGGATCCTGACGGTGCACCCAGGCCGCCTGCTCGCGCAGGTTGGTCATCTCGAACAGGAAGCGGTTCAGGCCCGCCTCGCGGATGGTATCCTGGAAAAGGGGCTCATGGGTGCGCGGCGTGCACGACGCCACCACCACCCGGTTGAGGCCGTACTCGGCGATCTTCTCGCGGATACGCGACTGGGTATCCTGAGAGCAGGTGTAGAGATTGTGCTCCGCGTATGCCACGCCGGGCAACGTGCGGGCATACTCGACCACCTGCGGCACGTCGATCACCCCGCCGATGTTGATGCCGCAGTGGCACACGAAGACCCCCACCCTCTCCTCCTGGCCGCGGATATCCTGCTCGGGCGGATAGGTCTTGCTCCTGGTCAGGGTGCCACGGGCCGGCGCCAGGAGCGCCGATGCCCGGGCCGCCGCGCACGAGGCCTCGATCACCGTCTCGGGGATATCCTTGGGCTCGCGGAAGGTGCCGATGGCAAAGACGCCGGGCCGCACCGTTGCCGCCGGAGAGAGAGGGGGCGCAGCGGGGAAGCCACGGGCATCGGGCGAGAGGCCCAGCCGCGCCGCCAGCTCCTGCGCCGAGCGCCCCGGCTGCAGGCCCACCGAGAGCACCACCAGGTCGAAGGCCTCTTCGGCCACACGGCCCTCAGGGGTCGCGTAGCGCACGATCACGTCGCGCGTGGCAGGGTCTTCCTTCAGCCCCGAGACGAAGCTGCGCACAAAGCGTACGCCCTGTTCGGCCTTGGCCCTCTCGATGTAGCGCTCGAAATCCTTGCCAAAGGCGCGGATGTCGAGGTAGAAGACGGTGGCCTGCACCTCGCCCAGGTGTTCCCTGGCAATCACCGCCTCCTTGACGGCGTACATGCAGCACACCGACGAACAATAGGGCCGGTCGCAGGCCACGTCGCGCGACCCCACGCATTGGATCCAGGCGATGCGCTTGGGTTCGCGCCCGTCGGAGGGCCGCTGCACATGGCCGCCAAAGGGGCCCGAGGCCGAGAGGATGCGCTCGAACTCGATGGAGGTGACGACGTTGGGGTAGCGGCCGTAGCCATACTCCTCGCGCAGGTGGGGGTCAAAGGTCTCTGCGCCGGGCGCCAGGATCACAGCGCCCACCTCCAGCTCGCGCCGAGCGCCGGTCATGGTGTGGTCGATGGCCTTGGGCTGGCAGGCGTACTGGCACGCCAAACACTCGGAGCAGATGCCACAAGAAAGGCAGCGCTCGGCCTCGCGCACCGCCGACTCCTCGTCGAGGGTCAGGGTCATCTCGCGGAAGCTCTGCCGTCGCTCGGCCGGGTCGAGCCGCCGCAGCGTCACCCGCGGCCGCTTGCCGGCCGGGCTGGCCAGCACCTTCTGCCGGACCTCCGCGTCGCTCAGTTGCACTACCGGCTCGCGCACAGGCTCGGGCGCCACCGCCAGGTCGCCGCGCAGGTAGCGCTGGATGGAACGCGCCGCCTTGTGGCCGGCGGCAATGGCCTCCACCGCCGACCCGGCGCCCACCACCGCATCGCCGCCCCCGAACACGCCTGGTTGCCCCGTGGCCAGGGTCTCGGGGTCGACCACCAGCCGCCGCCCCTGCACCGCCACCGGCCCGTCCTTGGGCAGAAAATCCAGCTCCGGCGCCTGGCCAATGGCAAAGATGACCAGGTCGCCTTCGAGGGTATGCTCGGTGCCCGGCTTGATATCCATATCCGGCCGGCCGCCGGGAAGGAAGCCGCGAAAATCGACCTCCACGCAGCGCACCCCGGCCACACGGCCGCCCTCGATGACCACCTCCGCGAAGGTGCGGCTCGGGTAGACGGCGATGCCTTCCTCCTCGGCCTCCTGCACCTCCTCTGGCGAGGCAGGCATCTGCGCGCGGCTCTCCAGGCAGGCCATCTGCACCTGCGCGGCCCCCAGCCGCACCGCCGTCTGGGCCACGTCGATGGCCACCGGCCCGCCGCCCAGCACCACCACGCGGCGCCCCGCCAGGTCGGGCCGGTCGCCCAGGGCCACGCGGCGCAGGAACTCGGTAGCCACCCAGCAGTCGGGCGCATCGGCGCCGGGGATGGGCAGCTTGCGGCCGCCGTGGGCACCGGTGGCGATGAACACGGCCTTGAACCCCTGCTCGAAGAGGGCCTGCAAATCGGTGACCCGGCTGTTCAGGCGCAGGTCGACCCCCAGGGCCGTGATGTCGGCCACCTCCTGCTCGATGATCTCGCGGGGCAGGCGATGCTCGGGCACGCCCACGCGCAGCATGCCGCCCGCCACCGGCAGCGCCTCGAACACGGTCACTGGGTAGCCGGCGCGGGCCAGGTCCTGCGCAGCGGTGAGGCCGGCCGGGCCGGCCCCGATCACCGCCACGCGCTCGCTGTGCTGGGGCTCGACGCGCGCCACGGGTTCCACGCCTTCGGCGCGCACCTTGTCGACCACGAACCGTTTCAGGGCCATGATCGATACCGCGCCATCGACACGGCCCCGCGAGCACTGTTCCTCGCAAAAGTGCTTGCAGATGCGGCCGCAGATGCCGGGGAAGGGGTTATCTTCCTTGATGGTGCGGTAGGCGTCGCGCCAGCGCCGCTCGCGCACCAGGGCTACATACCCCTGGGCACGCTGGTGGATGGGGCAGGCCTCGCGGCAGGGCGCCGTGCCCCGCTTCTCGACCGCGTAGGCATTGGGCGTGGCCTGAGGGTAGAGCTTGAAGGCCGCGTGGCGAGTGGCCAGGCCGCCGTTGAAGAGGTCGGGCAGGGATACGGGGCAGGCCGCGGCACAGTCGCCGCAGGCCGTGCACTTGCTGAGGTCGACAAAGCGCGGCTTCTGCTCGACGACGGCCGTGAAACGGCCCGGCTCGCCCCGCAGCTCTTTGAGCTGGGCACCGGTGATGATCTCGATGTTCAGGTGCCGGCCGGTCTCCACCAGCTTGGGCGACATGATGCACATGGCGCAGTCGTTGGTGGGGAAGGTCTTGTCGAGCTGGGCCATCACCCCGCCGATGGCCGGCTTTTCCTCCACCAGGTAGACTTTGAAGCCGGCATCGGCCAGGTCGAGCGAAGCCTGCATGCCGCCGATGCCGCCGCCCACCACGAGCACCGCGCCCACCGGGGCGCCTTCACCCTCCGCCATCAGGCATCTCTCCCACGAAGCTGAACCGCGCAGGGCGCCAATGGCCCGAAGCACGCGCCGAGCTTGCTCACTCTCTTTTCTCCTTTGCGTTCTTCGCGCCCTTGGCGGTTCAAAGGACCTTTCACACTTCAGCCAACGCCGCGTCGAGCATGGCCAGGTACTGCGCCGGCCGCGCGTTCCGGACGGCACAGGCCTTGTTGGGGCACGCCGTCACACAGGCGCCGCAGCCCTGGCACAGGGCCGGGTTCACCTCGGCCACGCGCAGCCGCTCGTTGATCTGCCGGGCCTCATAGGGGCAGGCGCGCACGCACAGGCCGCAGGCGGCACAGAGTTCCGAGTCCACCGTGGCGACGGTCGGCTCCTGCACCATCTCCTCGCGCGAGAAGAGCAGGAGCACCTTGGCCGCTGCTGCACCCGCCTGCGACACCGTCTCGGCGATGTCCTTGGGCGCCTGGGCCGCGCCGGCCAGGTAGATGCCGGCAGTCAGGCTCTCTACCGGCCGCAGCTTGGGGTGCGCCTCGTTGAAGAACCCCAGGCCATCGGTCGTGGCCCGCAGCCGCCGGCCCAGCTCGGCCGCACCCGACGAAGGAACGGCGCCCGCCGCCAACACCACCAGGTCGGCGGCCACTTCGACCGTGCGCCCGGTCAGCGTGTCGGCGCCCCAGACCATCACCTGGTCGCCCTGGCGGAAGACCTTGGCCGGCTTGCCCCGCAGGTAGAGGACCTGTCCCTCCTCCATCGCCCGCTGCAGGAACTCCTCATAGCGGCGGCCGGCCGTGCGCAGATCGATGTAGAAGACGGTGGCCTGCCCGCCAGGCACCCGCTGCCGGTAGAGCAGGGCCTGCTTGGCGGTGTACAGGCAGCAGAACTTGCTGCAGTAGGGCAGCCCGTGCTCGGGGTCGCGCGAGCCGGCACACTGCACGAACACCACCCGCTGCGGCACACGCCCATCGGAGGGCCGGCGCAGCGTGCCCTCGGCCGCCCCCTCGGCCAGCAGGCGCTCGAACTCGAGCGCATCCACCACGTCGGGCACCCGCCCACCACCATACTCGCCCAGCCGGTCGAGGGGCAGGAGCCCATAGCCGGTGGCCACTACGATGGCCCCCACATCGAACACCTTCGTAATGACGGCTTGGGCCGTCTCCGCCTCGCCAGCGGCTGAAGCCGCCACTGCCAAGGGATCGGTGGCCACTTCCACCTGGAAGTTGCCCACGTACCCGCTGGCCGACCGCACCTCGCTCTGCGTGAGCACGGTGATGCGCGGGTGGCGCAGCACCGCCTCGATGCGCTCGGCCAGCGCCGCAGCCAGCGGCTCCAGCGCGGCATAGGTCTCGCGGATCTGGCGCAGCCGCCCTCCCAGCTCCGCCCGCCGCTCGACCAGAATCACCTCGTACCCTGCCTCGGCCACTTCCAACGCCGCAGTCAGCCCGGCGATGCCGCCGCCGATCACCATCAGCCGCCGGGTCACTCGCGTGCTCAGGGGTGAGAGCGCCTCGTCGCCCCGCACCTTCTCGACCAGGCTGGCAATGATGGCAATCGCTTTGTGGGTGGCCGCGTCGGGCGCATCCTGGTGCACCCAGGCGCACTGCTCGCGGATATTGGCAATCTCCACCCGGTAGGGGTTCAACCCGGCCGCCTCGGCGGCGCGGCGGAAGGTCGCCTCGTGCATCGAAGGCGAGCACGCGGCCACCACGATGCCATCGAGCCGGTGTTCGGCAATGGCCTGGCGGATCAGCGCCTGGCCAGGGTCCGAGCACATGTACTTGTAATCGGTGGCAAAGGCCACCCCGCGCCAGCCCCTCACCGCCTGCGCCACATGCTGCACGTCGATGGTGCCTGCGATGTTGATGCCGCAGTGGCACACAAAGACGCCGATGCGTGAGGCGTGAGGCGTGCTGCGTAGGGTGTTGGGCGTGTTGCTTGTTGCGTGTTCCGTGTCGAGCAGTTGCCGGCTATTGGTGTTCATCGGTGTTCATCCGTGGCGAGGTCGTGGCCAGGCCCGGCGGCCAGCTCAGCCTCCAGCGAGCGCCAGCGGGCGAACTGCGCCAGCACCTTGGCAGCGGCGGCGCTGGCCTGGGCCACCGTCTCTGGGATATCCTTCGGGCCAAGGGCCGCGCCAGCCATGTAGATGCCCGGCCGACTCGTCTCGACCGGCGCCAGGTTCGGCTCTCGCTCGTTGAGAAAGCCGTTGCCATCGGCCTCCAGGCCGAGGACGCGGGCCAGCTCGGCCTGGGCGGGGTCGGGCACCGCGGCGGCAGCGAGCACCACCAGGTCGGCCGCGATTTCGACGTTGCGGCCCGCAAGGGTATCGGTGCCCCACACCTTCACCCGGTCGCCCTCACGAAAGACCTTGGAGACCTTGCCGCGCAGGTAGAGCACCTGCTCCTCTTCCATGGCCCGCTGCACAAACTCTTCGTAGCCCTTGCCGCCCGAGCGGATGTCGATGTAGAACACGATGGCGCGCCCATCGTGTACCCGATGGCGGTAGAGCAGAGCGTGCTTGGCCGTGTACATGCAGCAGATCTTCGAGCAGTAAGGCACGCCGTGCTCGGGGTCGCGCGAGCCGGCACACTGCACGAACACGACCGTCTTGGGTTCGCGGCCGTCGGAGGGGCGACGCACCTGGCCGGCGGTGGGCCCCGAAGCGGAGAGCAGGCGCTCGAACTGCAGGCCATCGATGACATCGGGCACGGTGCCGCCACCATACTCGGGCAGGCGGCTGAGGGGCAAGAGCTGATACCCCCCCGCCACCACCACCGCGCCCACCGTCTCCTCCACGACCTCCTCCCCCTGCTGGTAATCGATCGCCCCCACCGGGCAGACCCTCTCGCACACGCGACACTTGCCTTGCGTAAAGTAGCGGCAGTGCTCGCGATCGATCACCGGCTTGTTGGGCACTGCCTGCGGCGAAAGGGTGTAGATGGCCCGCCGCTGCCCCAGCCCGCCCTCGAACTCGGCCGGCACCCGGCTGGGGCACTTGGTGGTGCACACCCCGCAGCCGGTGCAAGCATCCCAGCGCACGTAAGGCGGGCGGCGACGGATGCGGGCCGTGAAGTGACCCGCATCGCCTTCGAGGCCGATCAGGTCCGAATAGGTCAACAGGCGGATATGGGGGTGGTGGCCCACCTCGACAGTGCGTGGAGTGAGGATGCACTGCGAGCAGTCGAGGGTAGGGAACGTCTCGGAGAGCTGGGCCATGTGCCCGCCGATGGAAGGCAACCGTTCCACGACGACCACATCGTAGCCCGAGTTGGCAATGTCGAGCGCCGCCTGGATGCCCGCAATCCCGGCGCCGATCACCAGTGCGCGCGTCTCACCTGGGTGCGCAGCCATCATCCGACGTCTCCTGACACAATGACCCAGCCCATCAGCCCCACACCCTCACAACGCCACACCATCGCCGCGGCCATCCCGTAGGCGCGGCATCTTGCCGCGACAGCCCCTACAACGCCACGCCATCGCCCGCGGCCAAACCGTAGGCGCGGCATCCTGCCGCGGAAGCCCCGCACCTGCGGCCCCACGCCATCGCCAAGGCGCCCACCCCCTCGGCGCGGCATGTTGCCGCGAGAGCCTTACACTGCCAAGAGCCCCCGCTCCTTCAACAGCGGCCGCGGGTCCACATAGTGCCGCTCGAGCAGATACCCCGCCCCGTCGAAGCCCAGCGCCAGGCCCAAAAGCTGGGTGAAATAGAGCACTGGCAGTGGCCGGAACCCCGCGTGCGTCTGGGCCATCGCGCTCTGCCGCCGGTCCAGGTTGAACTGGCAGAGCGGGCAGCTCGTGACCATCACATCGGCGCCTGCTTCCTCCGCCGCCGATAGGACGCGGTACGAGGCTGCCACCGCCGCCTCTTCCGAGCGCACCGCCACATACCCCCCGCAGCACTCGCCGCGGTGGGGGTAGGCCACCGGCGTGGCGCCAGCCGCCGCAAAGAGGCCGTCGAGCAAGACGGGGTGCTCCGGGTCGTCGAAGCCGACCTCATCGGGCGGGCGCAGCAACAGGCAGCCATAGTAGGCGGCCACCTTCAGGCCCGCCAGGGGCCGCACCAGCGCCTGCCGCACGCGTTCGGGGCCGCCCTGCCGCTCGATGAGCTCGATGAGGTGCAGCACCTCCAGATCGCCCGCATAATCGGCCTCGACAAAGAGGTTGATCTTTTGGCGCTTGTCTTCGTCGCCCCGCAGCACGAGGTTGGTGCGCTTGAGCACGTTGTAGCAGGTGGCGCAGGCCACGGCCAGCGCTGGCCCCTCAGCGCGGCCACTAGTCAGAACGCGCGCCGGGGCGGCGAGCTCGAGCAGGTTCTCGGTGCTCAGCGGGAACGTGGCCCCACAGCAGTTCCAGGCCTCCAGTTCCCGTAGTTCCAGGCCCAGAGCTGCCATCACGTCGCGCGCGGAGCGGTCAAAGCCCTGCGCCTTCTGCTTCAGGGTGCAGCCGGGGAAATAGGGGATCGAGCGGTCAGCCATGAGCACTCTGCTTTCAGCGGTCGGCTGCCCCAACTGCGTGTTGCGTGATGCGTAATACGTAAACGAGAGCGCCGGGCGCCCGGCCAACGGGTCACGCAGTACGCAGCACGCAGTACGTACCAGGGAGCAGCCACTCTCCTATGTATACTTGCGGAACCCGCCAATGAACGCCTGCTGCGGCCACTCGTCAAAGCTCTGAGGCGCGATGGAGCCGGGCGGAAGATAGTCGTTGCCCCGCTCCATCACCAGCTCGCGCAGGGCCTCCATCACGCGTGGCAGCTCCACCCCTTTGGGGCAGCGGGCCTCGCAGGCCAGACAGGCGGCGCAGAACCAGATGGTCTGGCTGGCCATGGCTTCGCGCACCAGGCCGAGCTGCACCAACCGGATCACCTGGTTGGGCAAAAGGTCCATCACACCTGCGGAGGGGCAGCCTGCCGAGCAGCGGCCACATTGGTAGCAGGCCAGCAGATTCTGCCCGCTGATCTCCTCCACCCGGCGCACCAGGTCCGAGTGCAGCACCTCGCGCGTCAGCTCCGCTTTCACCGGGCTGCCTCCCGCCGGTACGCCCGCTTGCCCGCCTCGTAGGCGTCGCCGCCATAGATGTCGTTGATGACGATGGCGGGGAAATCGACCACCCCCAGGCGCAGCACCGCCTCGGCCCCGAGCTCGGGGTACGCCACCACCTCTGACGTCTTGATCGACTGGGCAATCAGGGCAGCGGCCCCGCCGACGGCAGCCAAGTACACCGCCCGGTAGCGCTGCAGGGCCTCGCGCACAGCCTGGCTGCGGTTGCCCTTGCCGATCATACCCTTCAACCCGGCCTGCAGCAGAGCTGGGGTGTAGGGGTCCATACGGTAGCTGGTGGTGGGCCCGGCCGAGCCAATGGGCCGGCCGGGCTTGGCCGGCGACGGCCCCATGTAGTAGACGACCTGGCCGCACACATCGAAAGGCAGCGTCTGCCCTGCCTCGAGGGCCTCCACCAGGCGCTTGTGGGCAGCGTCGCGCGCCACATAGATCGTGCCGGTGATGAGGACGGAATCGCCCGCGTGGAGTTTGGCAACGACCTCATCGGTAAGGGGAGTGGAAATCTGCATGTTCGTCTCCCTTCGGCGAGGGAACGGGAGCAACGTGGGGAACCGAAAGAACTCCTGCTGGCCCCCTCGGTCCCGTTAGTTCCGCCAGTTCCCTCACTTCCTCTACAGCGTCGCTTCTTTGTGGCGCGCCGCGTGGCACTGGATATTGACCGCCGCAGGCATACTGGCGATGTGGCAGGGGTACGTTTCCACGTGCACCGCCAGCGCCGTGCAGCGGCCCCCCAGGCCGGCCGGGCCAATGCCCAAATCGTTGATCCGCTGCAGCAGTTCGGCCTCCAGCGAGGCCACCTCGGGGTCGGGGCTGGGCTGGCCCACCGGGCGCAAGAGGGCACGCTTCGCCAGGTAGACCGTCTGCTCGGCCGTGCCGCCAATGCCTACGCCGACGATGATCGGCGGGCAGGGGTTGGCTCCCGCGCGGTCGACCACATCGACCACGAAATCCACGATGCCCCGGCGGCCATCGGCGGGCACGAGCATGCGCAGGGCGCTCATGTTCTCCGAGCCGGCGCCTTTGGGGGCCACCGTAATCTTGAGCTGGTCGCCGGCGACGACATCGAAGTGGATGATGGGCGGGGTATTGTCCCTGGTGTTCACACGGGCGGAGAAGGGTTGGGTGACCGCTGACTTGCGCAGGTAACCTTCGATGTAGCCTCTACGCACGCCCTCGGTAATCGCCTGGCGCAGGTCACCCCCCACCACGTGTGCATCCTGCCCCAGCTCGACGAACACGACGGCCAGGCCCGTATCCTGGCACAGGGGCATCTGCTCCTGGCGGGCAATCCGGGCGTTCTGCAGGATCTGGTCGAGCACCGCGCGGCCGACGGGAGAGGGTTCCTCGGCCCGCGCCCGCTCCAGCGCCGCGAGGACGTCATCGCCCAGGTACAGGTTGGCGTCCTGGCAGAGTCGGGCTACAGTGGCAGTCACATCCTCAGCACGGATCTCTCTCACCCTTGCACCTCCCGAACGAAGGCAGAAGAAAAGGACACCGCGCCAACTCCTGCAGTCATGCAGGCCCGTGCGCCAGTGTCCCTCATGGGGCAGAAGAGTGGCTCACCCCCGGGAACGGCCATCGACCCTTGGCAACCGGTCATGCGCGACCCGTCGGTCGCGACGGCGAGAGCATCCCGCCGGGATCGACGTGAGACCACCGCAAAACCCGAGCGACCGTTGTCCACGCGGCCCAGTTCGGCATCGGCGATGAGGCGACGGGCACGTACCTTTATCAAGGCGGGGCAGCTATCCCAACACTGCCCAACGACATTATACACCGCGATGCGCGGATTGTCCAGACTCCTGTAGTCTTCGAAACAGGGCGCTCTCAAGGTCGGCGTTATGTGCAGCCGGGAGCCCTCGCAGGCCAGCATTCGCCACGCTGTGAAGCCCTCAGAACCTGCTCAGAGCATGCCCTGAGCAGAGCGAAGGGGTGACAATAATGGCGCTTTGGAAAGGCCCCGCGGGAAGAAGCAGGGGCTTTCCAGAGTCCCCTTATTGTTGGCGCTTCGCTCTGCACAGAGCAAGTCCTGAGCAGGTTCCGCGGGCTTCCGGCGGACGTACCCCATCGGTGTTGGCTTCAAGGACACCAGCTCTGGGTACCCCACCCCTAACCCTGCCCCCGCGGGGGCGGGGGATAGATGAGGGAGTTGGCGCGGCCGGGAGCCCTGCCCGCTGGCAGCAGCCC
>Ga0078972_1002904_pt1 | contig 54038 bp, 45 predicted proteins | sample YelNatPaOPGAMG01_FD_67568 | JGI IMG/M metagenome (GOLD analysis project Ga0078972, IMG submission 67568) | Hot spring thermophilic microbial communities from Obsidian Pool, Yellowstone National Park, USA - OP-RAMG-01 (SPADES assembly) (version 2) | ecosystem: Environmental > Aquatic > Thermal... | reverse complement strand
AAATATGGCAACCATCCCAAGAACATTGCAGCCCGCATCGCGCAATGCCCTTACTGCACTGAGACTTGTACCACCGGTGGAAATAAGATCTTCTATCACCACAACCTTCTGACCTTTTTCAAAATATCCTTCTATCTGGTTGCCCAGTCCATGGCTCTTTGCCTCGGATCTCACATAAATGAACGGGAGGTCCATCTTCTGGGCTACCAGTGCACCATGGGCAATAGCGCCTGTTGCAACTCCTGCAATAACCTCAACATCTGGATAATAGGTCTTCACAACATCTGTAAACGAATCACAGATATATGTCCTTACTTCAGGAAATGAAAGCGTCTTTCTGTTATCACAATATATGGGAGATTTCCACCCTGAAGCCCATGTAAAAGGATTTGCCGGTTGTAATTTTATTGCTTTAATTTGTAGTAAATATCCAGCGATTGTTTTTGAAATATTTTTCATATGATAACCTATAAAGTTCATTTCGAAAACAGGTTCATACTTCTCAGCCCTGAACCCGACCGTTTACAAAAATACGGCTTATTCCATAAATTCAATACTACTTCCGAACTTTATAAACTTATTTCAAAATTTCAGGAAGACACAAGCATCCCCTCAGTAAATATTTACGATCCCAATATTCAATATCTGTGGAAACTTTTCCGGATCTATTTTACAGAAGTGCAGGCTGCAGGTGGACTTGTAAGACATACATCCGGAAGGTATCTCTTTATAAAAAAACGTGAAAAATGGGACCTGCCTAAAGGCCATGTTGATAAAAATGAAACTCCTGAAGAATGTGCCCTGAGAGAAGTGAGAGAAGAGTGCGGCATAAAAGGACACAGGATCATCAAACCACTCGAACCCAGTTACCATACATTTACACTGGAGGGTATCTCATTTCTCAAGAAAACAAACTGGTTTCTGATGGAATATGACGGAGAAATGATAATTAAACCTGAAATAAAGGAACATATCACTGAAGTTGCATGGTTGTTGCCTGAAGAAATATCAGCAATAAAATCAGGCATCTGGCTTTCACTTATGGATCTGATAAACAGATCAATTTTGTCCGATTGATTATTTCCCCTCCCTCTCTAAAATATTCCTGATAAATACTTCAAGATTCTCGGAAGGGGCAGGACAATATTTTACTGCTATTTTCCCTTCCCTGTCGAGCAGAAAAAAAGAAGGGTAAACCTTTAAATCATAATAGTAAGAAATAAATGGTGATTCTGAAGCATCGAGAAATGTCCATCCGTAGTTGCGTTTCATGAAAAATCTCAGTTTTTCACGGTATCCCGGACCGGTAATAACAGCAACAATACTCAGATTATTCTCAAACCTGCCGGCCCACGACTTAAGTAATGAAAGCTCGCTTAATGCAGCATAATCAGTATCCCTGATAAATAAAAGCAAAACAAATTTTCCCCTGAATCTTACTGGTGTGACCTTTTCTCCTGTACTGTCGGGAAGACTAAATTCCGGTGGATATGTACCGGGGCTAAAAAAAAGTATATGGTTTTTCAGAAGAGATGCAAGGTTTCTTATGTAATCCGAACCGCCTTCACTAATCAGTGAATCAAGTATGCCGTAAACATTTCTATCTTTAACAAACCCTTCATAAAACCCGGAGTAAATATTTTCCAGAATAACATAATCCTGAAGCTGACGGTTAATTATTTTACCTTCGCGGGTAAATATTTTTCTGATTTCCATGGGAGATGAATTTTCCAGAGCTCTAATTAAAACATCTCTCATCCCGCTGGTTAACATGGCTTTGAAACAGTTTCCGTATAGTTGTTCTACAAGGTCGGTATATGCCGGATTATCAGGCATAAAATTTCTGTTTATAAGAACAGAATCTTCCCTGCGGTCTGGAAATTCACCGTATGCCACAGCATTCAGCATTATCATCCTGTAGATTACAAAATCACTGTAAAAAGGATCAGCCTGATTTTCTGTAACTTTGTTCAGACTGCTTATAATTCCGGGTATCTCGTCTTTTTTAAGTCCTTTTGCAATGTGTTCCGATACTCTGTTAAAAACCGGATTATAGACCTCATCGAATCTCCTTATCAGGTTATTGATATCGGTGCTGTCGTTTATCACTTCGGGAATTACATTTCGTTCAGTGATGAAAGGATTGCTTTCTCCTCCTTCAGGTTTCGGAATGCAGGGTGGAAGTTTCAGCAGGTATTCTTTACCGGGGGAAGCAAGGAGGATAAAATTGTATATTCCGGTTTTTATATTTATCCGACTTCTTTCCTTAAGAGATATTTCAGCAAAGAATTCCCCCTTTTCATTGCACTTCACTACCTGCAGAGGGATGAGTTTATGTGAGACTGGGTCGGACAGCCGGAAGAAAAAGAGTTCAACGTTTCCGTATCCTTCGCCGCAGCCTTTGATAACAGCGGGCTGGCTGACGAGCTTCGCTGAAAACAGAAGCAGTGACAGGATTACTGAGTTTCTAATCCTCATCATCAGTCTTATAATCAGACAGTTTGATTAAAGAAGGAACAAACATTGAGGCATCTCCTCCGCTTCTGATTATATCTCTAATTATTGTTGAGTTGACAGGTGTATGCTCAGGGACAGTAAGAATAAAGACCGATTCAATTTCCGGTGCCATAATTCTGTTCATCTGGGCAATAGCACGTTCGAATTCAAAATCGGCTGATGTACGAAGTCCCCTTAAAATATACATCGCATTATGTTTTTTACAGTAATCAACCGTAAGCCCTTCGTAGTGGTCGACTTTTATTCTTGGATCTCCTTTAAAAACTTCGGAAATCATTTTTTTTCTTGTCTCCACCGAATAGAGGCTTTTTTTAAGAGGATTGGCGCCGACTGCAATGATTATTTCATCAAAAAGGGTGAGGGCGCGTCGTACTATACCTTCATGTCCTATAGTAAAAGGATCAAAGGAACCCGGGAAAACAGCTCTTTTTTTCATCTTGATTAATCAAAAGTTATTTTTTTGGGATTTTTCACCTTCTGTTTCAGCAATGTCAGGTCGAGTGCCTCCATGATAGTATCCACATAATGGAATCTTAGTCCTTTCAGGTACAGGGAGTCAATAGCCTCGACATCTTTTCTGTTTTCTGATGATAAGATTATTTCCCTGATACTGGCGCGTTTTGCTGCAAGGATTTTTTCCTTTATTCCTCCCACAGGCAGCACTTTTCCCCTGAGGGTTATTTCTCCGGTCATAGCCAGATATTTACGCACTTTCCTCTGGGTAAATGCTGATGCAATTGAAGCGGCCATAGTGATTCCGGCTGAGGGTCCGTCTTTGGGGATTGCGCCTTCAGGAACATGGATATGTATATTCCATTTTTCTGCGAAGTTGTCAGGCAGTTCAAACATCCGGGCATTTGATTTGAGGTATTCGAGCGCTATAACAGCCGATTCTTTCATCACATCTCCAAGATTGCCGGTAAGTGTAAGTTTGCCATTTCCCCGGCTCAGGCTTGTCTCCACAAAGAGTATCTCACCTCCCGCCGCAGTCCATGCCAGTCCGGTAACCACACCTGCCTGATCGTTGCCGGTATAAAGGTCGTGGCTGTATTTAGGCGGCCCAAGTATTTCCGCCATCTCCTCTTCTGTCAGTTCAGGATTGAATTTTGCACCCGATGCAATACTCTTCGCCCTGACTCTTACTATTTTGGCAAGTCTTTTATCAAGTTCCCTGACGCCCGACTCCCTTGTATATCTGTCAATAATCATTTCCATCACCTTGCGGCTTATTTTCAGCTCTCCAGATTTGACGCCGTGGTTATCAAGCTGTTTAGGGAGCAGGTGCCGAAGCGCAATTTCAATTTTTTCCTCGAGAAGGTAACCTGTAATTTCTATAAGCTCCATCCTGTCGCGGAGTGCCGGACTAATGGTTGAAACTGTATTTGCAGTTGCAATAAACATTACTCTTGAGAGGTCATATTCCATCTCGAGGAAGTTGTCATAGAAAGTGCTGTTTTGTTCGGGGTCGAGTACCTCGAGAAGTGCTGATGAAGGGTCGCCTCTGAAATCCTGCCCTACCTTGTCAACTTCATCGAGAATAAATACCGGGTTTGACGAGCCTGCCCTTTTTATATTCTGAATAATACGGCCCGGCATTGCACCTATATAAGTTTTTCTGTGGCCTCTTATTTCAGCCTCATCATGAAGACCTCCGAGCGACATCCTGACATACTTTCGTCCGAGTGCTTTTGCTACCGATCTGCCAAGTGAAGTCTTTCCAACGCCCGGGGGTCCATAAAGGCAAAGAATGGGGGACTTCATATCACCTTTGAGTTTGAGGACGGCAAGATGTTCAAGTATTCTTTCCTTAACCTCTTCAAGACCGAAGTGGTCATCATCAAGCACCTTTCTGGCATTGGTAAGGTCAAGATTGTCACTGGTGTATTCCCCCCACGGCAGGTCAAGAAGGGTTTGAATATAATTTACCTGAACAGAATATTCAGCAGCAGCAGGGTTCAGACGGTACAACTTATCAAGCTCCTTCTCAAAAGTCTTCTTTACTTCATCAGTCCATTTCTTCTGTTCAGCCTTTTTTTTAAACTCCTCAATCTCCTTCTCCACCGGATTACCTCCAAGCTCAGCCTGAATATTTTTTAACTGCTGATGAAGCAGGAACTCCCTCTGTTGTTGTTCAATATCGCTTTTAACCTTCTGCTGAAGTTCACTTTTAAGTTCAAGTATCTGGATTTCCTGTACAAGGTACTCAAGAAGCATATAACCTCGGTCGCGCATATTACTGACTTCAAGAAGCTTCTGTTTATCCTGCATCTTGATGTCAGTATTCGAGCAGATGAAATTTATGAGGTAAAAACTGTTTTCAATATTTTTGATTGCAAAGGTTGCCTCTGGTGAAATATTGGGATTCAGTTTTATAATCTTCATGGAAAGATCCTTTAATGAACCCACAATTGTTTCGAATTCCCTGCCTGAAGGGTCAGGTTTCACTTCAGGTGAAGGTTTAACCCTTGCGATGAAGTACGGATCGGATGATACGAACGATTCGACAGAAATTCTTTTTCTGCCCTGAATAATTGCTGTGGTTGAACCGTCGGGCATTTCGAGCAGTTTGATGATCTGCCCAAGAGTACCAACTTTATGAAGGTCATCAAAGACCGGGTTTTCAATATCAGGGTCTTTCTGTGCAACAGTAGCCACAATTTTATCCAGCCTGTAAGCATCCCTGATCAATTGTATTGATCGCGGGCGTGCAATGGAAATGGGCAGAACTACTCCCGGAAAGAGTACGGTATTGCGCAATGACAGTACAGGTACGGTTTCAGGAACTTCAATGTCTTCCAGTTCCCGGTCGTCACCATCGGTGATAATCGGAATTATATCGCCTTCCCCGTCAATTATCTCCTGAAAATAAAATCCCTGTATTAAGGGTTTTCTTTGTTTTCTATCCATACAGACCCAAAAAACGTACAAAATTACATATTATTTTCCGGCAATTAACCTGCATATACCCGGTAGCAGATAAAGATTCTGTAATCAGTCATTTAATCTATGCCTGAAATCTGCAGAAAAAAGGGGCTGATCACTCAGCCCCTTCCCCTGAAAATTTCAAAGATTTATTTCTTTTTTTCAAAATGACTTTTGTACCGACTCATATATTTGTCGACACGGCCAGCCGAGTCAACTAGTTTCATCTTGCCTGTGTAAAAAGGATGCGAAGTATTGGATATCTCAAGTTTAATAAGAGGATATTCTTTCCCGTCTTCCCATTTAATGGTCTCTTTTGAGGGGGCTGTGGTTTTACCCAAAAAAGTATATCCATTCGACATATCCTGAAACACAACAAGCCTGTAATTGCCCGGATGTATACCTTTCTTCATTTCTCTCTTTATTTATTAAAACTATTTATTAAAACTGGGTTGCAAATTTATTCAATTTATTTTAAATAACAAAAGGCTGGCTGAAAATAAACCAATTTACCTGTTACTGCTCTTCTTTCTGGAGTAACATTGCAATTTCTTCCTTATATCTTCTGAACTGAAGATTTTTATTTATCATGTACCGGTAAGTATAATGTGTTTTAGCTCTGGTAGCTCCCAAAGCTTCGTAAATTGCAATCATTTTGGGATTGAAATCGCCTACCCATGAGAGTTCAAGTTCTTTGTACCATTTTTTCTTTTTAAAGACATTATAAAGCTGAAGAAAGATTGCCGATTCTATTCCGCTGTTCTGATGCGAAGGATTGACACCACCTACTATTGCTCTCATCCTCGTCATTTTATGGGTTGCTTTAAACCATATAAACCGAAGTTTATTCAGTAGGTTAAGTTTCCCGTTAAAATATTTGAGAATCTGGTTTACATCGGGATACAGAACAAAGAAAGCTACAGGTTTGTCCTTGTAATAGGCAAACCACACAAGCTCCTCATCCATAAAGGCTCTGGTTTTTTTCAATGTTTCCCTGAGATAATCCGGTTCAAGAGGTGTGAAATCTTTCTTAAACACCGACCATGTTGAGTTATACACCTCTATCATGTCTTTTATAAAACGTTCACTATCTTTAAATTCGAAGTGCCTGAATGAGTACCCCGGTCTTTTTGAAAGCCATTCGGCAATTCTGATCAGCCTTTCAGGGAACATAACGATGTTGTTATCGGCTCCTCTCACAGTACGGTGATAAGAGTACTGCTCAAAATATTTCTGAAATCCGTATTCTTCGAAGAACTGCCTGTAATATTCTTTATTATAAGGTAATCCAAAACCCTGTTGCATGAAACCTTCCACCAGCAGGCCCCAGTTTGCATCGTTTTCCCCGAAGTTAACAGGCCCGTCTATTGCTTCCATTCCATGTGCTGCAAGCCACTCTTTTGCAGTATCAAATAAAGTAAAGGCTGCATTCCTGTCGTTTATTACCTCAAAATAGCCCATCCCCCCTGTAGGCTGGTTATTGGCCCTGGATCTTATATAATCAATGAAAGCAGCAACCCTGCCAACAATCTTCCCATTGCTGCCGGCAAGTATCCACCTTGTTGCTTCCCCATGACCAAAAGCAGGGTTCTTTAAAGGATCAAAAATAAATTCCACCTCACTGTCAAGCGGACATACCCAGTTAGGATCATTGCGATATAATTCTTTTGGAAAATTTAGAAATGCTTTTTTATCTTCCCTGGTTTTTACTTCAATAACTCTGAATGACATTTTTCCCGTAATTCTTTAAAAATAAACCTGTGGCTTAATTAACCAATTTTAAACAGAATTGCAAAGATATACAAATATTTTCTGTTTTTAACCCTGCATGAGTGGACTCAGTGAATATCAATGATTCTGTGGTCAATGAGCACAAAAAGCAATGTGATAAGAGCAGAATAGGTAAGATAAACTTTAAGTGGTATATATTCTGAAGGCCTGATTCTCATTTTTGACCACACATACCATGTAAGAAAAACTTTTTCAATACAATAAACAATAAAAGTAGCCAGTGCCACACCTACAGTGCCGTAAGGACCAATAAGGAGAAGGCTTAAAGGTATATTTAATGCAAGTTCAATCACGGCTGCAATAAGTGTTATATGTGTTTTTTTCCGTCCTATTACAATTGTCTGTGGGAAAACAAGTCGTGGAATGATAAGCAGCAGATAAATCAGAAATATATCAGCACTTCTTATGAATTCCGGAGTAAAGACTCTTGGGAAAAGCCATCTGGTAAAAAGCATCACAACCATTGTTGAAGGAAAAAGCAGATGCATGAGTTTCTCTGATTTGAGTTTTATTTTGACAAGGGCTTCCTTCATCCGGCTTCTTGTTGAGAATTCCGGCAGCATAGCATTGCTGAGTCCGTTTGCCAGCATAAGCACAAGTGGAAATTCCTTTGCTCCGTACCGGAAATGCGCAAAAATCTCCGGGTTTTTATAATAGGCCGATATTATTATTCCGTCTATATACTGCGCTGAACCGCTTATCAGGGATGTAATTATGAGAGGCATACCAAGATACAGGTGTTCCTTCATAAACTCAAACGACACCTTCATTTCAGTGTATCTTTTAAGAAGAACAATAAGCCATATCCATCTGATTACCGTAATAAGGAGAAGTCCGTAAAAAGCCCATTTAAGTTCCATTCCCGCAGTTATAGGGCCTATTATGAATATAAGCTGGACAGTAAAGGTGTAAAACCCGTATTGCACAATTCTGTGGGCTCTGTTATTGAGCAGGTAAATATATTCAATCAGACAGACGGGATTGCTCAATAAAATATAAAACAGCAAAAGTTTTATATAGGGATCTTTACCGGAAAAACCAAATATTGAAACAGAACCTTTAATGGAAAATCCGATCAGAAAAACCAGCACACTGAAAAAAGTAAGCAGAAGGAATGCGTTAAAAATTTCAGGCGATTTCCCCTCCCTGTTCTCTCCCATTTTTCCATAGGTGCGGTTACGGTGGTACATAGGAAGGAGTGATTGTATAATACCGGTTACCCAGAAGAAACTAACCAGACTTGCAATGAAGAGAAACATTTCCCAGTCGCCGATTTCAGCTTTAGTGAGATGGCTTTTTGTAAATACGATACTGATTATCAGGAAGACGGTAAACCTCAGCAACTGGAAAAGCTGAAGTCCGGAAATATTATCTATAAACCTTATTTTTTTCAAAACGAGGTAAAGTGAAATTATGGTTTACCTATAAACTTTCCCGGGTGTCAAAAATTGCATGATTACTGTCATTTTTTCCGGATTGTGCAAATTTAAAACAAATGAAGTCACCTGAAAATAAAAGTAAAAATTTTGCATAATGTTTTTTTGGAGTTATTTTTGCACTCCGAAACACGGTGGATGTAGCTCAGCTGGTTAGAGCGCCAGATTGTGGCTCTGGAAGTCGCCGGTTCGAATCCGGTCTTCCACCCGTCAGAAAGGCTGTGCCTGAAAGGCCGGCCTTATTTTTTTATTAGCGAACCAGACTTACGCAGACCTTTCCGGGGCCGCTTCTTTATCCCACTTTTTATATTTCATATATGCAACAGCCGACAGACCGGCAAGCACAATAACCGCAACATACACAAAAACAGGCACCGGCACCGGGTCACCTCCGGCATAGGAATGAAGTCCCGACAGGTAATAGTTCACCCCGAAATATGTCATCAGCACCGACGAGAATGCAAAGAGCGACATCAGGTTAAATGAATAGATATTCCTGAATGAAGGTATCATCTTCGAATGGGTAACAAAGCTGTAAACAATTATTGTTATCAGCGACCATGTCTCTTTCGGGTCCCATCCCCAGTAGCGGCCCCATGATTCGTTTGCCCAGATGGCGCCGAGAAATGTTCCTATAGTAAGAAGGTAGAGACCGACGGTAAGGGTACGGTAATTGATTACCGTGAGAGATTCTATCGCGGCCCCCGCAACTTTTATATTACCCGGGCCGGTAAGCGACAGCAGAATCATGACGATAAGACCGAGAACAGCACCCATTCCAAGGAAGGCATAGCTGCTGGTTATTACGGAAACATGCAGGGTAAGCCAGTACGATTTCAGCACCGGCACCAGATTGGTTATCTCCGGGTCCATAAAACTCATGTGGGCCACAAGCAGGGTCATGGCCGACAGCACCGCAGTTGCAGGCAGTACAAAAGGTGATTTGCGGCTGAATATCAGTCCGGCCAGCATGGTAACCCATGAAATGAAAACCATTGATTCGTAGCCGTTGCTCATAGGTGCATGACCCGACACATACCATCTGAGTGCCAGACCGGCTGTATGTACAAGAAAACCGGCCGACAGCAGCCATATTGCAACACGGTTGAATAACCTGCTTCCGGCTGCCCCCCTCATCAGCAGAATAATAAGCCCCGCAAGCATAATAAGTCCGACAGTTGCATAAAAAGGGAATAACTTCTCAAAGAATCCTGCTTTTACAAAGAAGACTTCGGCGGCCGTTTTTCTTTCAGACGGAAGCGCGTATCCGGCAAACCTGCGCTGATATTCCGAGATTGTCTCCGCAATCTTTGATACCTGCTGACGGTCGCCTTTTCCGGCCGCCTCTGCAAACATCGGAAGTATATTTCCAAGGTACAGAGAATCTTCATGGCTCAAAGCTCTTTTTAACGCGGTTTCGGAATTGCCCCACGTTCCGAGGCTGTCTCTGAGGGGAAAGAGCCTCATAAACTCCCCGGAATATATCATGTAAACAATATTGACGCGTTCATCGGTTTTGATTACCTCCTTGTCGAACTTGTTTCTTTCAGCCGGCCTTTTTGAGTATGCCTTCTGTACATCCTCACCAAGTTTGTAATAACCGTTATTTTTAAAATCTACAATATCGCTGAAGGCTGCCATATTGCCTTTTATGCCAATTTTACCTGCAATTGTGCTGTTTGAAACTCTGATCAGCGGAACGTTCTGCCAATGAGTGAAATCAAAGTAAATGCCCAGAAACACCTGCACAGGGTTGAGACCTTCAAAACTGTTCTTATGTGTAACCTTCCTGAGAATGTCGCTGCTGAGTGTATATAGCGGCTCAGTGCGCCCTTTCTGATCCTGCACAAGTACATGCCCGAAAACATCTGCGGCTTTGGAGTCAGGAATATATTTCTGCTGAGCCGTTAAGCCGGCAAAACCGGAAATGGCAAGCATGATGGCAAATGCTGTAACCCTTCTGCCAAAAGGAGATTGCCAGTAGCTTATGTTTGCCTTGCGGAAAAGCGAATTCCTGTTCAGGAGAGAGAGGATTATAAAAAAGAAGAGAAGCGCGTATCCTGTATAAGTAACCATCATTCCTGCCACATCGTGGTTTACCGAAAGGATAGTGCCCTTTTCGTCGCGGTCGTATGATGCCTGGTAAAACCTGTATCCTTTGTATTTCAGAACATTATTCATAAAAATGCTGAATGGTTTTGAAATGCCTTCAGAGGGGTCAATAAGCATAACATTGCTTTTATAACCCGAGGGGGCATTCGAACCCGGATATCTTTCAAGGATAAAATCATCGAGCCTGACAGAAAATGGCAGGTTTGTAATGCGTGAACCAAAAAACAGATCAATAGTCATGCTGCCGGCGCTGACTGAGGCAGTTGAAAAATAGTCTTCCTGGTTGTCCCACAGTGTGATTGTACGGGTCTTGTCGCCGCCGAACAGGTGAAAGACAAGTGCATTCCTTCCGGTTCCCTGTTCTCCGGGAGCTGCCGGCACCGGCATTACAATCCCCTTAAGGGTGAACTGCACCGGAACCACTCTTATATTTCCGGTTTGTATAACCTGCATCTGCCTTATCCTGATCTTTTCTCCCGGTTTGTACACTTTTCTTTCCCCTTTCATCATACCCGATTCAGCCGCTTCAGCCGATGCAGTAAGGTAAAAACCTGTGCTGTCGGCGGTGATATTTAAATCTGCCGGCCTCAGGGTGTTGAAGCTTATGGTTACCCCATCCGTTTTTGCAGTGTCTCCTTCTTTCAGTATCAAAGTATTCATGCCCATTCCGGAAGAACTGACCATAAATGAAATGACCGGCGTACCCGCAGGATTATCTTCCAGTTTCTCAGTGGCATCCGGGATTACCCCGGTGAGCCGAAGCGTCAGGTTTTCATTGATTTTTCTTTCATATTTCCCGGAAGAATACTTTTCATATTTCTCAGAGAGAACATTACCTTTTTCATCCCTTAGGGTGTAGCCGATATACTTAACGGCTGAATAAACGGTATTAACTTCATTTCCTTCCCTGATGTGCATGGTTCCTTCATAGCCTGTATATCTTGTCAGAGCGGCTCCGGCAAGCATGACGACAAACGCGAGGTGAAAACCCATAACGGTGATTTTTTCTTTCCTGTAAAGCCTGTGGATAAATATCTGACCTGTTAGGTTAACTGCCAGCAGAAGCATAATCAGTTCAAACCAGAATGTGTTATAGATGCTCGCATAAGCGGCTTCCCGGCCGTAATCGTTTTCGATAAATGTTGCCACAGCCATTGAAAAGGCAAAAAGGAAGAAAAGTATTCCCATAAAAACAGGGGAGAAAAGGAATCCGGTTTTTTTCATAATTGTAAGTTTTCCCCTTTGCCGGAGACAAATTCAATCAGAATCTGTACTCATTATCTCCGATAAGTTTGTCAGCAATTCTCCTTCTTGCATCCTTTACATTAAGATAGCCTAAAGCAGTAAGTTTTTCAACAGCATTTAAAAGAGAAGCTGAAGCATCCGGAGATGAAAATGAATTAATTGCATCTGTGGCTGATTTTCTAATCCTGTGTGAGGCGTCGTATATATTAACATCGAGAATATCCCTGTACACAGTAATTTCTCCTTTAATACTTTCGCGTTTCTCAATTCTCATAACAAGTGATTCCGAAACATAGATATCCATCATGATATCAGCTATATTATTAAGGACTTCCTGTTCATTTACCAGTCCTTTTTCGAACCGTTTTACGGCTCCGTGGATGCATAAGAGTGCTACCTTTTTCAGGTTTCTGACGATGCGTTTTTTATTATCAAAATACATTTCGCCTGCTGCAGGTTTTTCGGCAGCCGCTAAGGGATCGCTGTAAATCTTTTCAGCAATACCGAACAGGTCGAATTCGCCTTTCATTGCCCGCTTCATAGCGGTGTCGGATACAAGGAGCCGGTTTATCTCATTGGTTCCTTCGAAAATCCTGTTGATGCGTGAGTCGCGGTAGCTTCTTTCCACATCCATTTCTGCCGAGTAACCCATGCCTCCGTGTATCTGAACTGCCTCATCAACAATATAGTCGAGCATCTCCGATCCTGCAACCTTAAGCAGTGCGGCTTCAACTGCATAATGGCTTATTGCTTCTATTGCAGCTCTTCCCTTATCGGGGATTTCAGCTTTAAGGATATTCATCATATCATCAATGTTCTTGCTTACCCTGTAAACGGCTGATTCAGTCGCAAAAAGTCTGATTACCTGTTCTGCAAGTTTATATTTGATGGCCCCGAAAGTTGATATATGGACTCCGAATTGTTTTCTTTCGTTGGCATATTTTACCGAATCGGTGATAGCTTTTTTTGCTGCACCCAGAACATTGGCGCCAAGTTTTATCCTGCCCATATGAAGGATTGAAAGTGCGATTCTGAAACCCTCACCCCTTTTTCCAAGCATGTTTTCGACAGGTACCTTAACATCGTTAAAAAATATCTGTGCTGTTGAGGATCCCTTTATTCCCATTTTATGTTCATCGGGGCCGATAACTACTCCGGGCCACTTCGATTCCACAATAAATGAACTGAGTACCCTGTCGTTGTCAACTTTTGCGAAGACTATCATGGTATCGGCAAATCCGGCATTTGTGATCCACATTTTCTGGCCGTTGAGTATATAGTATTTACCGTCGTCGCTCAGGTGTGCATTTGTCTTTCCCGAGTTTGCATCGCTTCCTGCACCCGGTTCAGTGAGGCAATAGGCACCGATATATTCCCCGGTTGCAAGCAGGGGGACATACCTCTGCCTCTGATCCTCGTTTCCATAATATACGATTGGCATAGTCCCTATGCCGCAGTGTGCCATATAAGCCACTGAAAATGAATATCCGGCGCCGGTTGTTTCAGCTGTTAGCATCTGTGTCACAAACGATTGTCCGAAGCCTCCGTATTCTTCAGGTATTGCTATGCCCATCAATCCAAGTTCCCCGGCTTTTTTCAGTATAGCTTTCATAAGTTCCCTGTCACCTTTTTCAAGCAGGGGGATATTAGGATAAACTTCTGCTGCCAGAAAATCCCGGCAGGTTTGTGCAATCATAAGCTGCTCCTCATTGAATTCTTCAGGGATGAAGATATCAAAGGCTCCTGTTTCCTTAACCAGAAATTCACCGCTTCTTAAAAGTTTCTTATTATCCATTTTAGGTTTGTTTAATTGTTCTGAAATATTTTTTATAATCCAAGTGATCCGGCTATCAATTCTGCAATGTCAAGGTTCCTGACTTTCTGGTCGTTGCTAGTGTATTTAATGCCGTCAGTAATCATTGTCATGCAGAACGGACAGGCAGTGGCAATTATTTCTGCCCCTGTTTTTAAAGCTTCTTCCGTTCTTTCAATAAAAATTTCTTTATCTCCTTCTTCCGCCTCCTTAAACATCTGCCCTCCTCCGGCCCCACAACAAAGAGCGAAGCTTCTGTTTCTCTTCATCTCAATAAAATTCACATCAAGAGATTTAATTATTTCTCTCGGTTCATCATATATATCGTTTGCTCTTCCAAGATAACATGGATCGTGATAAGTAACACAGACATTTTTAAATGTCTCCCTGTTAGGTTTCAGTTTTCCCATATCAATATACTTCTTCAGAAACTGAAGATAGTTGATGACTTCGTAATTTCCTCCCAGATCAGGATATTCGTTTCTGAACACATTATAGCAATGGGGGCAGACAGTCAGTATTTTTTTTACACCGTATCTGTTAAGAATGTCAATTACCTGAAGGGCCTGCATCTGGAAGAGCATTTCGTTTCCTGCTCTGCGTGCCGGATCACCATTGCATGTCTCTTCCTTACCTAACACGGCATAACTGACATTCAGATAAGCAAGTAATTTAACAAATGCCCTTACTACCTTTCTGTACCTGTCGTCGTAGGCTCCGGCGCAACCTACCCATAAAAGGTATTCGGGCTGCTCTCCACGGGCATAAACATCAGCCATGACAGGTATTTCTATTTTTCGGGTTTGCATATATTGAAATATGTATTTACAGGTCTATAAGTTAATATTCATTTCCAAATCATTTGCCCACTGAAGCCGGTCGTCGGGTGAATACTGCCACGGAGCACCGTTGTTTTCAATATAGCTGAACATTGCCTTAAGCTGGCCCGGTGCAGAACCCTCTTCCATTACCAGATATCTCCGCATGTCAATTATCAGTGATGGGTGATTGATATTTATCGGGCACTCTTTTGCACAAGCATTGCATGTGGTGCAGGCCCATAGTTCCTCTTCACTGATGTAGTTGCGAAGAAGGGATTTGTTGTCGCTGAAATCCTTTCCGTTCTTTATCATCAGTGGTCCTTTTTCCTTCATCCTTGCACGTAAATTCATCATTATTTTCCTGGGAGAAAGCTTTTTACCTGTAATATTGGCGGGACACACCGAAGTGCACCTGCCGCATTCAGTACATGATAATGAATCGAGGTAATTTTTCCATGTGACATCTTCAATATCTTTCACTCCAAATCTTTCGTTAGGCGACGCGGCAGAAGACTGGGCAAAAGCCGTTTCAGGGTTAAGCATAAGTTTAACCTCCCTGGTTACATTTTCCATATTTGTCAGCTTGCCTAAAGGTTCAAGCCGTGAAAGGAAAACATTAGGCACCGCCATGAAAACATGAAAATGTTTTGAATACGGGAGATAATTTGCAAAAAAGAATATTGTCAGTATGTGCGACCACCACGAAATGGTGTAAAGATATCTGAAAGATTCCTGATGTGTGACAGGAAATAAGCCTGCAATGAGTCTGCTCACCGGATAAGAGCCGTAAATCTGTTCTGCAGATTTAATATATCCTGTATTCATCCCTATTAGTGAGATCATAAGGAAAAGGATAAGCGAGAGGGAAATAATGGCATCGGTGTGTGATTTTTTCTTCATTTCAATACCTTCGAAGCGGCGGATATTCATAAAAAGGCGCCTTACCAGGAAAATCACCACTGATATAAGGACAAGAAGTGCAAAGATATCGCCGGAAGCCATAATTACATCATGAACAGGGCCTAGGAATTTTAATGATTTTTCAGCACCTGTCAGGCCGTCAACAACCATTTCAATGCTTCCGATAAGTATTACACAGAAGCCCCAGAAGACGAGTGCATGAAAAAAACCGATAACCGGTCGCCGGAAAATTTTTTTCTGCCCGAAGGCAACACTCAGCATAATATTGAACCTTTTACCTATGTCTCGCACCGGAAAAGCCTTACGGGTAAGTCTGAAAAAACCTGCAAGGCGGTTTACGGTATAAAAAAAGACGCCAAAGGTTGTCAGCAGGGTTATGGTAAAAATTATCTGACTGCTCATCTCCTTATTATTTCACGTGAAAAATATGTTTCAGAACTAAAATATTAGTTAAAGTGAAATTTATCTACTGGCATTTATTTGTTTTTTAGTTCTTTGACAGCTTGAACAAGTTCAGGCAGCACCTTCATTGCATCGCCTACAATTCCATAAGTGGCTGCTTCGAATATAGGTGCATCCCTGTCGGTGTTGATTGCAACAATGCATTTCGACGCACTTACACCAGCCAGGTGTTGTGTTGCACCCGATATTCCCACTGCAATATAAAGGTTAGGGGCGATAATTTTACCTGTTTGTCCGGTATGTTCCTCGGGTGGTCTCCATCCTTCATCTGAGACAGGTCTTGAACAGGCTGTTGCCCCGCCGAGAAGCTCAGCAAGTTCAATAAGTGGTCCCCAGTTATCGGGTGATTTCATTCCTCTCCCACCCGAAACGACTATATCAGCATCCGTGAGCAATACTTTTCCGGTCTGTTTCTGTACATCCAGCACTGCTGTTGATACGGAAGCAGCATCAACATTCCATTCAACAGTTTCAATAGTGGCATTATTCTCAGTTGGAACAAGGCCGTAGGAATTCTGCTGAAGAGTAAGAATCTTTATGTCTGATTTTATCACCAAACGGGCAAAAGCATTGCCTGAAAAAGTTTTCTTATAAACAGTGAACGGTTCAATGCTTAGTGGCAGACGGTTTACTCCGGCTCCCACTCCTGTCATAAGTCTTACCGAAACAATAGGTGCAAGAGCTTTCCCTGTGTTATTGTTCGGGAATATGACAACCTTTGCTTTTTCTTTAAGAGCAGTTTCTGCTATTATGGACGAATAGAGCCGGTTATCGAGATGGCGAACCATGGAATTTTTTATACATATTATTTTCCTTGCTCCGTAGTTACCCAATTTTCTGAGTTCTTCATCTTCAACATCGCCAACAGTAAGGGCTGTCACTTCTGTACTCATCATTTTAGCAACCCCGCTGGCATAAGATACCAGTTCAAAGGAGAGTTTCTTAAACTTCCCGTCCCAGTTTTCTATATAAACCAAAACTGACATATCGTTGTTTTTTATTTTTCTGTTTGACAATCAAATTACTTTTGCCTCATTCTGAAGGAGGCTGATCAATTCACCCGGATTATCGGGGTTGATAAACCGGCATGCAGCTCTGGGCTCCGGTTTTTCATACAATATGATTTCGGTGAGGGGTTCGGCAGCCACAGGTTCGTACACCCTTATCTGTTTGGTTCTTGCTGTCATGATACCCCGCATTGATGCAATTCTTGGCTCCTTGGCAATACCTTTCTGTACGATGGCAACAAACGGAACGGTAACGGTTATTGTTTCCTTCCCGCCATCAATTTCGCGGGTCATAACTGTCCTGCCATTTTCAAGCTTAAGTGAAGAAATTGAGGATACAGAAGGCAATCCGAGAAGTTCAGCGATCATTCCGCCAACAAGCGATCCGTTGTAATCGCTCGATTCAATACCGCATAAAATTATATCGTATTGTTCTTTTCTGATTACTTCTGCAATCTGTTTTGCCACAAAGAAAGCATCAGCAGGTTCGGCATTGACTCTCACTGCATCATCAGCCCCGATAGCCAGGGCTTTACGAATTGTGGGTTCCGACATTGCTGTCCCTACATGAACAATTGTCACCGACTTTACCCCTGATGAGGGGTCATCCTTCAGTTCCAGTGCTCTGGTCAGCGATAACTCATCCCATGGGTTGATAACCCACTGAATGCCTGTAGTATCAATACTTTTACTGTCTGTTGCCAGTTTAATCCTGGTGGTAGTGTCAGGTACATTACTGATACAAACAAGAATTTTCATCGTTATAAAATTTAAAGTTTATTTTTACCAGTGTTTTCATCCCGGAGGCCGCAAATATAATAATTAAAGATACACTTACAAACCTGAAGATAATCATTTTTATCACCTGTTCGAATTAATTTTCACCTTTATATTATTGCATTACAACTTATTATATCACCAATAAACAACCGTAACTTTATTTGTTCGAAACAGAGGTTATAATTATGTTTCTGTTTCCGGAGGAATTTTAAAAATATGCTTTAAATTCACGTCCTCGAAATACAGATTTATATCTGACGAGCCGGAATGAAACAACTCAGGATATACACAGCAATTATTTTTGCAATGATTTTCTGGTCATTTTCCTTTATATGGTTTAAGATGGCCAATGAAAATTATCTTCCGCTTACAATTATCTTTTTAAGGCTATTATTTGCCGTGATCATTCTCACCATTTACCTTGCCATACGCAGGGAATTTGTGACAATAAGAAAGGAAGACCGGAAACTGTTTCTGATTCTTTCAGTTTTTGAGCCTTTTCTTTATTTCATCGGGGAAAGTAATGGGCTAGCGTATGTAACATCAACCACTGGTTCGGTGGTAATTTCCACGATACCGGCAGTAGTTGCCCTGGCAGCGTGGATATTATTCGGAGAAAAGCTGAAGTTAATAAACTATGCAGGGATAATCATGTCGTTTGCCGGCATTGTGATTTTTGTGGTTGACAGGAACGGAGCGCTGACGTTCAATATAAAAGGGCTTCTGCTTTTAGGGCTGGCAGTCTGTTCGGCAGCTGGTTACAATCTAACGCTCAGTAGGCTTGCCGGTTCGTACAGTCCTGTTTTTATAGTAAATGTTCAAAACATTATTGGGGTAATTCTTTTTTTCCCCCTGTTTCTTATTACCGACTGGAATTTTTTCCATACAGCCCATTCATTCCATTCCCTTTTGCCTGTACTCGAACTCGGACTTTTTGCATCATGCGGTGCTTTTATTCTTTTTATATACTCGGTAAAACAAATAGGAGTATCGCGGGTGAATCCGTTCACCAACACCATTCCCGTATTCACGGCAATCTTTTCATTCATCTTTCTTAACAATACACTAACGGCACGGAATATCGCAGGCATGGTTGTTGTAATTGCAGGAATATTTCTGACTCAGATAAACGGCAAGCGGAAAAAAACTGATGAAGCTCTTATTCTTACAGGCAAAACTGCATAAATTAACTGATTTATAATACTTTTATACACTATATAACGTTAATTTTAAACATAGTATCTTTATAGCGTGTTAAGAAGAGCGCTACATACGATTGCAATTCTTATTCTATTTGTTATTCCTGTAAGTTCACAAACAGGAGGAGATAATGTCTATGAATTCCTGAACCTGACATACTCATCACTTGTTGCCTCACTCGGGGGAGTAAATGTATCTCTGATGAACGGGGATATTAATATGTCGGCCTCAAATCCTGCCCTTTTATCACCCGGAATGGACAGGAATCTGGCGCTTAACTATGTAAATTACTTTGCGGGCATTAATTACGGGACTGCCCTTTATTCAATGTCATTTCAAAAGGCCGGAAGTTTTTCCGCCGGGCTGATCTATCTTAATTACGGCTCATTTAAAGAGGCAGATGAATCGGGGAATATTACGGGTTCATTCTCCGCAGCGGAATATGCTTTCCCCTTTACCTATGCAGAAACAATTGATTCATCCTTTTCAGCGGGAGTATGCTTTAAACCAGTATTATCACATCTTGAAAAATACACATCATTTGGAATAGCTTTAGATCTGGGTGTTGCATGGCATTCAAGGGACAACATGACTTCAGTGGGTGTTGTGATGAAAAATGCCGGACTTCAGTTAACCACCTATACCAGTGAAAAAAGGGAGAAACTGCCTTTTGAAATTCAGGCAGGTATTTCTCACCGGCTGGCTCACGCTCCTTTCAGGTTTTCCTTTACACTGCGTCATCTTGAAAAATTTGACCTAACTTATGAATACAACAGCAGCAATACTTCATCTACTTCAGAAAAATCGGAATTCGGTGAGAATATTCTGAGACATATCATTGCCGGTGCAGAAATTATCCCTCATAAAAATTTTTATTTTGCTGCAGGTTATAATTATCAGCGGAGCAGGGAGCTCCATGTTGAATCGGATTTATCAACGGTTGGCTTTTCATGGGGTTTCGGTATCAACACCTCTTTCCTGAGCATAGGTTTCGGCAGGGCAACTTTTCATCTGGCAGGAGCTTCAAATCACTTTACCATTATCGTAAGGCCTGACATTTTATATAAAAAATTCCGCAATTAATTATTAAATTGTTTTTTCAAGAAGGATAAACTGAATAATGAATAAAAAACTGATAATAGCCATTGACGGATACTCATCATGCGGCAAAAGTACCTTTGCAAAGACGATTGCAAGGGAGATGAATTACATATACGTTGACAGCGGAGCGATGTACAGGGCTGTTACCCTTTATTGTCTGAGAAAAGGATTTATTACCAGAAACGGTATTGATAATGAAGGAATAAAAAATGCCCTGAAGGATATTCACATTACTTTTGTTTACAACCCCGACATTGGAGAATATGAAACATGGATGAATTCAGAGAATGTTGAAAAGGAAATAAGGGGAATAGAGGTTTCCAGTTTCGTAAGCCGTATCAGCCAGATTCCTGAAGTCAGGATGAGAATGGTTGAACTTCAGAGGCAAATAGGTGTTTTAAAGGGAATAGTAATGGATGGAAGGGATATCGGGACAGTGGTTTTCCCTGATGCTGACATAAAAATATTTATGACAGCTTCGGTTGACACAAGGGCACAGAGGCGTTTTGATGAACTCCAGGCCAAGGGTGAGGCTGTTGATTACAGGGAAATAAAAAGAAATATAATTGCCCGGGATATTGCGGATGAGAACCGGCAGATAAGTCCTCTGAGAAAGGCCAGCGATGCTATAATTCTCGACAATACTGATATGACAGTTGATGAGCAGATGGAATGGATAAGGGGAATAATTAAAGAGAAACTGAATGCGGATAGAAATAGATGAAAATTCAGGTTTTTGTTTTGGCGTCAGAAATGCTGTGGCTATGGCTGAAAAGACCCTTATGGAGGGAGAAAAACTCTATTCCCTCGGTCAGATAGTACATAACGACATTGAAGTGGAAAGGCTACATAATATCGGCCTTGTGACCATTGACCATGAAAAGTTCCGCAAACTGAAAAACAGCAGGGTGTTTATCAGGGCTCATGGCGAGCCTCCCGAAATTTACAGAATTGCTAAAACCAACGGAATCACATTAATAGATGCTACCTGCCCGATTGTCAAACAGCTTCAGCAGAAAATCAGAAAAATATGGCAGGAATCAAAAACCAGAGGTGGTCAGATCGTTATTTTCGGAAAACCCGGCCATGCAGAAGTAATTGGTCTTTTAGGCCAGACAGACAATCAGGCAATTGTTACTGATGGCGAAACCAATATTGATAAAATTGATTTCACAAGGGAAATTCACATCTTTTCCCAGACAACAATGAATGTAGAAGCTTTTAACGGAACAGCGGACAAGATAAAGGACAAAATAAAACAACATGGCATAAAAGAACCTGAGAGACTGCTTAACGTTTACAACACTATCTGCGGACAGGTATCTCATCGTCAACCATTTCTGGAAAAATTTGCAGAAAATCATAATGTAATAATATTTGTAAGCGGTAAAGAGAGTTCCAACGGGAGAATGCTCTTTGATATCTGTAAAAAGAAGAATCCTTTTTCCTATTTTGTTTCATCACCTGAAGATCTGAAGAAAGAGTGGTTTGAGGGGAAAAAATCAGCCGGCATTTGTGGAGCCACATCAACTCCAAAATGGCTTATGAAAGAAGTAAAAGATGCAATAGCGTCGTTTGAAATTTGACATAATCCGTTAAAAGAAGGCAGAAAAACATTACCTTTGCCGGCTGAAAATAAAATTTAAAATGGGAAAAATCAGAAAAATAGGAGTGCTTACTTCGGGAGGAGACGCACCCGGAATGAACGCTGCCATCAGGGCAGTTGTCAGAACGGCAATATATCACGGACTTGAAGTAGCAGGAATCAGGCAGGGATATGCAGGAATGATCAAAGCTGATTTTATTCCGCTTGTTTCAAGCAGTGTAAGTGATATTCTTCAGAAGGGTGGCACCATTTTAAAAACTGCCAGATGTGAGGAATTCAGGACTCCGGAAGGCAGAAACAAAGCATATCAGAACCTTAAAAATGCTCAAATAGATGGGGTGGTTGTAATCGGTGGTGACGGGTCATTTACGGGGGCAAGGTTTTTTTGCGAGGAGTATGATATTCCCATTGTGGGTGTGCCCGGTACAATTGATAATGACATTTACGGTACTGATTACACAATAGGTTACGATACAGCTCTCAATACTGTTGTGCAGGCTGTTGATAAAATCAGGGATACTGCCAGTTCGCTCAACAGGATGTTTTTCATTGAAGTGATGGGAGCAGAGGCAGGTTTTATTGCCCTTTTCAGTGGTATAGCTACTGGTGCCGAGGCAATTATTATTCCTGAAGTTAAAGGAGAATCGCGCGATCTTAAGAAAATACTTTTTGAAGGAAACAGAAGGAAAAAGTCAAGCAATCTTATAATTGTTGCTGAGGGGGATGAAGAAGGAGGAGCTTTTACCTGGGCAGAAAGGTTCAAAAAAGAGTTTCCCGACCTTGATATCAGGGTAACTGTTCTCGGGCATCTGCAGAGAGGTGGTTCACCTTCCGCAATCGACAGGGTTAATGCAAGCCGCCTTGGCAGCGCTGCAGTCGAAGCCCTTCTCGACGACCAGAAAAGTGTTATGGTGGGCCTTCAAAATGACGAAATCGTGCTTGTCCCGTTCAGCAAGGCAATAAAACTCCATAAAGACGTCAACAGAGACCTTCTGACTCTTGCGGAAATACTAACAATTTAACACTTATAAGCTATATGGCAGGCTCAAAAGTTTTCTTCACAAACCTTTCAGCAAACTCATCAGCCAACCTTCTGAAAAAATTCGACCGGCTTATCAGAAAAGCAGGTATTGAAACAATTGATTTTGAACGAAAACTCACAGCCGTTAAGATTCATTTCGGAGAGCCAGGCAATATGGCCTACCTGCGCCCAAATTTTGCAGCACAACTGGTTAAACTGCTTAAACAAAAAGAAGCAATACCTTTTCTTACCGACTGCAATACACTTTATCACGGTCGGAGATCAAATGCTCCATGGCATATTGAATCAGCTTACGAAAACGGTTACAACCCCCTTGCCGTAAACTGTCCGGTTATTATTGCCGACGGACTTAAAGGTATTGACTATCGCGAAATTCCGGTTAACACGGAATATTGCAAGAGTGCTAAAATTGGCACTGCAATTACTGATGCCGACATAATTATAACCATGAATCATTTCAAGGGACATGAATTGACAGGATTCGGCGGAGCATTGAAAAACATTGGAATGGGCTGCGCTTCAGTGGCAGGAAAACTTTTTCTCCATTCTGGTTCCTCTCCTGAAATCTATGCGGAAAACTGCACAGGTTGCAGAATATGCGAGAAATACTGCAACTATGGTGCAATAAAAGTCGGAAAGGATAAAATTGCCCATATTGACTATAAAAAATGTACCGGTTGCGGACAATGCATTGCAGTGTGCCAGTACGATGCAGCAAGGGTTGTGTGGCAGAATGCCTCCGAAACAGTGAACAGAAGGATTGCAGAATATGCATGGGCCGTTTTAAAAGACAAACCCTCATTCCATATAAATTTTATTATAGATGTGTCGCCCGACTGCGACTGCTGGGACTTTAACGACTATCCCATTGTACCTGACATCGGGATTGCAGCTTCGTTTGACCCTGTTGCCCTCGATAAAGCATCAGCTGATATGGTAAACTCCTCACCTGTTCTGCCCGGTAGCAGGATTTTCAGTAAAAAATCCCCTGATAACAGCAGGCAGGACCACTTCAGAATAATTCATCCTAACACACGCTGGCAGGCCGGACTTGAACATGCAGAAAAGATCGGACTTGGCAGCCGGGAATACGAAATTGTCGAAGTATAACAACAGAAAAAATTTTGTCATACCCACTGGATTAAATAACTTTATCATCTTTATTTTCTGAGCATGAACAAAAAGGTTAGTATTGCCGCATTGTCAGTCATTTCAAACTCAACCCTTATTTTTCTTAAACTTGTGGCAGGTCTGGTAAGTGGATCAGTAAGCATTATTTCTGAAGCCATTCATTCCTCCATGGACCTGATTGCATCATTAATAGCCTTTTTTGCTGTCAGGATTTCTGATAATCCCCCCGATTCAAAACATCCTTACGGCCACGGAAAAGTAGAAAACATCTCCGGAGTGGTTGAAGCCCTTCTTATATTCGTTGCAGCTGTCTGGATTATTTACGAAGCTGTAAAAAGAATTACTTCAGGTTCTCCTGAACTTGAGATGATATGGCTGGGATTACTGATAATGGTAATTTCAGGAATTATAAACACTTATGTATCCTGGAGGCTATACCACACAGCAAAAGCAACCGGTTCTATAGCCCTTGAAGCTGATGCCCTGCACCTGAAAACTGATGTATATACTTCTTTCGGAGTAGCAGCAGGCCTTGGACTTATTTTGATTACACACATAAAATGGATTGACTCCGTTGCAGCAATATCTATTTCATTTATAATTTTGTGGGAATCGTATCAGCTTCTTAAAAAAGCTTTTAACCCCCTCCTTGATGAGTCATGGCCCGAGAAAGATGTTGACACACTTAAAAAAACCCTTGATAACATGGGAGTCAGTTATCACGATCTGAGAACCAGAGCATCAGGTAATTACCTTTTTGTTGACCTTCATGTGGAAATACCCGGAAATGAATCGGTGGAAAATTCACATAATTATTGCGATATGATTGAGGAGAAACTGAACATGCAGTTTAAAAATCTTAATATCACAATTCATGTTGAACCGGTATAAATTAGATTCCGTAAATACTTAAGTACAACCTGTAAAAAACACATATTATGTCACTCTCTGAAAAAATATCGGCCGACCTTATGGCTGCAATGAAATCAAAGGATATTGTTGTTCTTGATGCTCTCAGGGCAGCAAAAACAGCTTTTACCCTTGCCCGTTCGGAGAAAGGTGCAGAATCAGCACTTTCCTCTGATGAAGAGATTAAAATTCTCCAGAAACTTGTCAAACAAAGACAGGAGTCAGCAGAAATATATAAACAGAATAACCGGCAGGATCTTTATGAAAAAGAGATTAACGAAGCAAAAATTCTCGAAAAATACCTGCCTGCAAAAATGAGCGATGAGGAATTAACATCTGCTCTCAGGACAATTATCGAAAGAGCAGGCGCAAAAACTCCCGCCGATTTGGGAAAGGTAATGAGTATTGCAATGAAGGAACTTGCAGGGAAAGCCGATGGCAAAGAAATATCTGCAAAAGTGAAACAGCTCCTCGGAAATTAATCTTCTGTCTGACTACAAATGTCAATCATTTATTTATCTTGAGCGTATCTCTTTCCTCATGAATGAGACATAAGAGATAACGAAACAGATTATTGTTCCTGCAATCAGACCTGTGAGCTGTGGCCAAATCAGCATGAGGCTCTGACCGAGGGACAGAGGCCCCGGTATTGTCCCGTAAACCTGTGCCATTGACAAAGGCCCGAGGCTTCGCACATTAGGCATCAGCAGTGTCGTGGTTGCATCACTGAAAAGCTGACTGGGTGAAAACCTTAGAAGATTAAGCCGTAAATTTTCAAAGTTAATTATCTGATTCTCTGATACCAGTCCCGCCGGAGCAATACCTTTTGAAATAAGATCAACTATCATACTGTAAAATACTGCGAAGAAAAGCCAGATTGCTATACCCGACAGTGCTGCAGTTGCCGGCTGGCGGAATCTTACAGAGAAAAGTATAGACAGGTTCAGCCAGAATGCAACGTAAATTATACTGATTATAATAAAAACAACTATTCTCAGAAATTCGCCGGGAGTGGGCGGAATGCCTATAGATGCCAGGCCGAAGCCCATTACAAGAAAACCCAGTGCAAAAAACATTACACTGATAACCGTTAACGAAGCAAAAAACTTGGCATTCAGGATATAATCCCGGTGTATTGGCTGAGAGAGAATGCGACTAAGAGTACCTCGGTTCTGCTCGGAATTGACTGCATCAAAACCAAGGCTTATTCCAAGCAGCGGGCCAAGGAAACCCAGAAAAACAACAAACGAAGGAAGAGTACCGTCAGTAACGGTAAAAAGCTTAAGAAAGACAAATGAACCTTTAGGATCACCGGGTTTAATAGCATCTTTTATATTTGCAAGAGCGGTATACATTGAACCGAGGCATGTGAGAGAAATTATTACCAGAAGTATGATGAACCTCCAGCTCCTCACATAATCAGCTATTTCCTTCTGAACTATAACACTGAAAGGATGATATACCCTGTTGTCAGTCCGGTAAAATCCGGGCCCTTTAAACAATGAAAAAAAGTGTTTTATTTTACCGGTAGAAAAGTCTGAAGAATTATTTTTCCGTGTGGTCTGATTTTCCATTTTCTGTACCTCCTTCAAAATAACGGTAATAAATCTCATCAAGTCCGAACTCTTTCCTATTGAGGTAATATAATCCGGCGCCTGATTCAACAATTGTTCTGGCTATTTCCGAAGTTACATCACGGGAACATTCTATCTGGAAAATGTTTTTGTTCTTCTTTACTGATTCCACTCCGTTAATTTTTCTGAGTATTCCGGCCAGCCATTCTGCCGGTTCCATTCCTTCCGTTGTTTTTGAAGAGAATGAGTTAACCCCGGCTTCTATAATATAAGCGCTTCCGGTAAAAAGTTTCCGTGATAATGTCTGAAGGTTGCCTTCGGCCAGCAGCCTGCCAGCCACAAAAATTCCCACTCTGTCACAAACTTTCTGTACCTGGTGCAGATCATGGGATGAAAACAGAACTGTAAGGCCGTCTTCCCTGCTTAACCGCACAATCAGCTGAAGAAATTCTGCAACGCCTGTCGGATCAATACCGAGAGTTGGCTCATCGAGGATTATTACTTCAGGATTCTTGATGAGCACTTCAGCGAGGCCAAGTCTTTGAAGCATTCCCCGCGAATATTGTCCTGTTTTCTTTCCGGCAGCATCTGTAAGTCCTACCCTTTCAAGCAGAAAATCTATCTTCTCAGCTGCCTCCTTCCCCGAAAGGCTATTAAGACGGGCTGTAAACATAAGATTTTCCCATCCTGTGAGATAATAATAAAATCCCACATCCTCAGGAAGATAACCAACTTTTTTCTTTACTTCTATCGGATTTGTTACCGGATCAAGATCACATACAGTTACTGAACCTGAAGTGGGTTCAGTAAGTCCGAGAAGCATAAGTATTGTGGTTGATTTACCGGCTCCGTTTGGTCCCAGCAGCCCGAAAATCTCACCTTTTCTTATTTCAAGATTCAGCTGATCAACCGCCGTAAACGACCCGTACTTCTTGGTCAGGTTAACCAGTTCAATAACATTTCCATCCACGTGTTACCTCCTTCCATATTTTCTGAACAGATAGTAAACACTTCCAATGGCAACAAGTATAATTAATATTCCAACCCATCCCCATAATAAGGGAGTTTCGACTGTAACCCTGTATGTTATCTTTGAGGTTGCTTCCGGTGTTGTGGAATCAATGTTGGCAACATAGTCGCCCGGTATGGCCTTCTTATCGGCTTTTAATTTGGCAACCACATCTGCTGTCTCACCTGCAGCAAGTTTATCAATCTTCTTCGGTTCAAAATCACAGCTCCAGTTTACAGGACCTGAATAATTGAGCGCTATTCCTGTAAGGTCAGCAGTACCTGTATTTCTTACCACAAGGTCAATTCTTTTCTCTTCACCCGCTGTAAGTCTGGTGCTTAACAAACCTGTGGGTGTTGACAATTCAATACCATAAGTTCCGGTTATTACCACTTCAAGTTCAAGTGAAGCAGATGAATTTCCGGTGGAAGCAGTAACCGGAATTTTATACTTGCCGGCCTGGATTCTCTCAGGGGGTTTTACTTCTATTGTTACCGACTGATTTGTATTTGGTTCTACATTTACAGATGTAACTGCCTGATAATTAGCCCTGAAAGTAACTGTCCAGCCTCTTGGAGCATACGATGTAAAGGCATATAACTGTTTTTCGGAAGTTCGGTTTCTGAGTGTGGCATTGAACGTAAAACTGGAATTTGAGTTACCCTGCATGTTGTTCTGGTCAGTAATAAATTCAGTTTTGAAACTACCCTGCTCAGTAACTATTACTTCAATTGGCAGAGTAGCAACACCTGCTGCAATAAAATTGAAATGGTAAGTCCCTTTGTTTACATTAAAAGGTACATCAACCTTTAATGAAACAATCTGTTCTTTTTTGGGCAGAATAGAAAGCTGCTTTACATTCCATGTGCCGTATTTAAGCGTGTAAGTCCAGCTTTTTGGTATACCTGTTACTGATATATCCAGCGTCTGTATCTCACTGCTGTTATTGATTACAGTAATTGAATAATCGAGCGATTCGCCAGGAGTAACAGTAACCCTCGGATAGGGAGTATAAAGTTTCACACTATCTGCCGGCCCGGCAGAATATACATTAAAAAACGAAAACATCAAAAAAGAAATAAGTAAAACAGACCGCATTTTAAGTACTGACATATTATTTCCTCCTTAATTTGTTTAATTTTTTTAAACAGGGCTTAAAAAATGAATTAGTCTGAATAAATTAAAAACCCTTTTCTTATTGCCAAGCAATTAGCAGAGGCAAATTTATCTGAATTAAAATTCAAATATTTTAAAGAAATTTTAAAAGATTGTTAAAAAATGCCAAAAAAATTGATTTCAGTTCTGACTGAATTACTCTACATGATTAAAGATGAAAAGTGAAGATTAACGGTTACTTCAGGTGCCGAGGTTATTAAGTAATATCTGCTTTAATCTTTTAAGGTATTCTGAATCAGGGGAACGGTTAGTCAGTGGCATTTCAACTTTCTGACGGGTTAAAATGTTTACCGGCGCACGGCTGAATACTACAATTTCGTTACTCAGTAAAAGTGATTCATCAACATCATGTGTTACAAAAATGACACTTCGCCTGTCGCTCTGCCATATCTGGGAAAATGTTTGTATAAGGTTTAATTTCAGTTTAATATCAAGTCCTTTGAGGGGTTCGTCCATTAAAATAATATCAGAAGGGTAAGCAAATGCGCGTGCAATAGCAACTCTCTGGCGCATCCCGCCACTCAGTTTACCGGGGTAAAAATCCTCAAATCCTTCAAGTTCAACAAGTTTTATAAAATGTCCTGTGATTTCTTTTCTTTTTTCAGCAGGTAAATTTTTATTCAGCACAAATTCTATATTTCCCCTGACGGTTTTCCATGGCAGCAGTCGCGGATCCTGAAAGATGTATGATATTACTTTACCATCGAACCCGTTAAGGATACCACTATCGGGTCTGATAATATTGCCGATAATATTCAGAAGGGTTGTTTTCCCGCATCCCGAGGGACCCAGAATACAGGTTATTTCACCTTCGGGAAAGTTTATTGAGAAATTTCTGAAAAGCGAAATATCCTCGAAACTCTTATATAGTCCTTTGATCTCCAGATTCATCATCAAAATCTCCATGCAATAAGTTTATGCTCGCTCCACCGTATAACTTTCTCAAACATATACCCTATAATAACAGCAACAATTGTCCATGCAATTACGGCATCCACATTTAAAAATGTCTGAGCATTCTGCATAAGTGTACCAATTCCATATTCCGGCTGGCTGAGCACTTCGCCGGTAATTATGGCCCGCCATCCGAAACCTATTGCACTCGATGTGCCGCTTATTATAAAAGGTATAATTGCCGGAATATAGACCTCCCGGATAATTCTTTTCCTCCCGGCCCTGTAAAACTGAGCCATTTCAACAAGTTCACGGTCAACGCTTCTTATTCCGTCAGTCACATTGGTACAGATAAAAGGGAACATAGTAAGCATAGCTATGAAAACAGGAACCGAGCCGGGAGTAAACCAGATCAGGGCAAGTAGAATAAGGGCTATAACAGGCGTGGAACGAATGGTTACCAGCACAGGCCGCAGAAAGGCATTAAAGAGAGGATTTATACCTGCTATGATTCCCAATCCCATTCCAAGAATACCCGAAAAAATAAATCCGATGATACTTCTTATCAGGGTTGATCCGACTATTGCCAGAAAATGACTGTCAGTAAATAACTTGAAGGTCGTAAAAAATGTTTTTTCAGGCGGAGGCAGAACAAAGTCCGACCCGAAATGCATGGCAAGTATCTTCCAGATTACCAGCATGATCACCACCGAAGCGATGCTCACATATTGTTTATCTGTAAATGAAATTTTCATCGGGAATTTTTCCTCCGGTAATATCGGGATTCATCCGGTAAAAAATATTCAGATAGGCCTCAACCTGTGGTTTAACATCACCTGCTCTGACAAATTTAAGGTTTGATCTTTTAATTGACCTTACAGCCACTCCTGTATCAGGCAGGATATTATACTTAACAATCAATCCGGCAGCACTGTCGGGGTACTGATTCACCCACTCAGTAGATGCTTCATAAGCAGAGATAATTTTCTCCACAAGCTGCCTGTTGTTTCTTATTACATCATTTTTTGCCATAAATGCAGTTTCTGCCAAAGGAATATCCTGAAATTTTTTCCATTCCTGCTCAAAAGAAAATATTTGCCTTACGGCTCTGTTATTCTTAATTACGAGGCTGGCAAGAGGTTCTGAAACTACGCCAATATCTGCCTGCCCTGAGGCAACAGCATTTGCAAGATCAATATGTGTAGGAAAACTGTAATCAAGTGTAACATCCTTTTCGGGTATTAACCCGTTTTCCTCGAGCAGGTAACGGAAAAGTACATCCGGAGTCATTCCTCTTGCCATAACGTGAACTCTTTTTCCTTTAAGATCCTTCCATCCGGAAACCGTTGTATCGCTGCCAATAAGGTAAATTGTTCCCCACACCGGAACAGCAACTAACCGGTACTCAAGACCTTTATTGTATACTATTGCAGCCATGGTGGCAGGAAGAACAGCAAAATCGGCGGAACCGTCAATCATCATTTTTCTTACCTGAAGAGGCTCATTTAGTATCAATACACGTACATTATGCCCTTCTCCATTGTTCAGGCTGTCAATCAGCCGTATCATACCCATTGATGAAGGACCTTTTAATGTTGCGATTGTGTATAAATCTCTTCTACCAGAATCCGGTACTGAATTTCTGCACCCGGTAAGAAACAGCACAAATGTCAGAAATAATAACCTTCCGAACATGTTTCCAATTCTTTCTGCAAAACTACCTAATTCAAAGGATTTTCGTAACATCTTTAAATCTTTTCGGACAAAATTTCCTAAAGCGTAAAAATAAAATTTTGCATATTTCGGACAGATGTGTATATTTGCCTATTCAGAAATAACACATCTGTAAATTTACTGAGATTCGGAATATGTTTTTAATCAAAGTTTTACAGATTTAATTAAAAAACTGATCCGGAGGTATTCTGATGGAAAAGAGAATTGGAGCCGCATTAATTCTTGTAGATAATCGTGAAAGCGTTCAGCTGCTGAACGAAATCCTTTCAAAACATTCACAGATTATTATAGGACGGCAGGGTTTGCCCCGCAGTAACGGGCAGAACATCATTAATCTTGTTCTTGAAGGTACCACCGATCAGATTAGCTCCCTTACAGGCCAACTGGGCCGTTTAAAGGGCATTCAGGTTAAGTCGGTACTTTTAAAAGAACATAAAAAATGAAAAAATCAGCTTTTTTTGTTTTAATTATTACATTTTATTGTCAAATAAATTCTTACGGACAATTGTTCCGTTTTGAGGGGATTGTCCGCGACTCTGTAAACAGAAAAACAGTTGAAAATGTTGTTGTGGAGCTTGTCCAAGCTGATGCCACAAATAAAAGTGTATATACTGCCGTAACCGGTGCCGGTGGCGGATTTTCATTCAAGGTGCCGGCAGGAAATTACAGGATGGCATTAAAATTACTTGGATACTCTACACTATTTACTGAAATACAGATTAACAGCGATTTGAATCAGGAGTATTTCCTTTCACCCCGGCTTATCTCCCTTGGTGAAGTAGAGGTATCAAGCCTGCAGGTAAACAGGATGGAAAAGGAGCTGCCTGTTCCACTTTCTGTTGTAGGAGCACAGGTTTTCAGGAAATTTTCTGCAATAACACTTTCAAATGTTCTGACATCCGAACCGGGTATAACAATGGGGAGTGATGGTATATGGTCTACAAATGTTAATATCAGAGGTTTAAGCGAGAGCAGGCTGGTCACCCTCATTGATGGCAACAGGGTTGAGACTGCAACAGACTTAACTGCGTCGTTAAGCATGATTGATGTCAACGATATTGAACGTGTCGAAGTGATAAAGGGTGCACAATCGTCGCTATATGGCACAGGAGCTATGGGGGGAATAGTCAATATTATCACAAAAGATGGGCACTTCTCAGGGAAGCCTTACGTGGCAGGAAGCATAATTTCTAATTATGCATCAGCTAACAGGCTTTTTACAGGGCATGCAGATCTGAATACCGGTTCAGCAAGATGGTATTTAAGGGTAAGCGGCACCCTGAACAATGCAGATGACATCCGTACACCGGAAGGCATTCTGCCAAACAGCCAGTTTAAATCAGAAAATTTCACGGCAAAGGCTGCTGTAAGTCCATTTGTAAATCATATTTTCCGGATTCAGTATCAGAATTATCATGCCTCGGATGTTGGCATTCCAGGGGGTCAGGCATTTCCCGGTCCTGCAGAAGCAACTTATACTGACATTGGCAGGCATTTGCTCTCTGCGGGCTACGAAATAAAAAACATATCAGACAGGCTTGCCCTTCTGAAACTAAATTATTTTACCCAATACATACAACGTGATGTGGCCATGATCCCAAACACAGTTACCGTTACTTCCCTGCCCACAGGGTCGCAACGTGTGACGCCTGAGCTTATTACTCCTATCGGTAACCATCTTACTCATGGACTGCAACTGACCACCACATGGAACCTTGCAGAAAAAAACACACTGATTGCCGGTGCTGATGCATGGTCACGCAAACTGAAAACGGAACGTACAAAATATATAAAGACAGAGATTCTGAACACAGCCAATGAAGTCATAAAAACAAATAATATTATTCGGGGCGAAACTCCAATACCTGAATCATCATTTACCAGCTCAGGTTTATTTATTCAGGATGAGGCTCATCTTATTGACGACAGACTTACCATCATTGCCGGAGGACGCTTTGATGGGATACTGGTAAAGAACGAAAGAGGATATGATGTGGATTATCTTATTGTTAACAATGTAAGGAATGACATGCCTCCCAATCAGCGCATAACTTTCGAGAAGGGGAAAGTTAGCAGTGTGTCGTGGAGTGCAAATTTCAGCACACTTTATAAATTGGTTAACAATATTGATTTATCTCTTAGTGTGGCGCGATCATTCAGGGCGCCGTCGCTTGAAGAGCGCTTCAAATACATTGATCTGGGAAATTATGTCCGTCTTGGCGACCCTGAGCTTCATCCCGAAAACGGCTATTCTGCTGATATGGGAATAAGGATCTGGAAACCTGCATTCAACTTTCAGATACACTCTTTTGTAAACCGGATTTACAACCTGATTGTTGAGACGCCCGGTGAATTTATATATACTATAAATACAGCTCCGCTTGAAGGCACGACAGATACTCTACCTGCACTGATCAATGCAAACATCAGCAAGGCATTGCTTTACGGTACTGATTGCGGATTTCAGTATAATTTTTATTCCGGATTTGTTTTATTCGGAACAGGGGCTTATGTTCGTGGAAAGGATACAGAAGCTGATGCTAATCTGCCGCAGATTCCGCCTTTAAATGGACGACTTGGACTTAGATATACCATGATGGAAATTGGTTCAGTGGAAATAGCTGCTGTTGGTGCGGCCAGGCAGAATAAAATAGCCAGTGGTGAAAAGGAGACAGGCGGGTATGTTCGTTATGATCTCGCTTTAAGTTCATCCGGCATAAAAGCGGGCAAAGCCAGATTACAGATATTTGGGGGAATTGATAATATAACCAACAGGAGTTATACAAATCATCTTGCAACCAACAGGGGGAGTATAAGTGTTGAACCGGGACGTAATTTCTATCTGAGGATGAGTCTGTCGTTCTGACCTGAAAGGGTGATTAAACAAAACAGGTCCTCCCGCTTCACTAAGAAAGCTTAGTCGTTTCGCAAAGAAAAAATCACGCAATTGCTTTGCATTGATGTTTTTTCTCAGGCTTTTACCGATAATCTGTCAAAGCTCCGGAAAAACAAAGGCCCTATTGCTTCCGCAACAGGGCCTTTTTCTGTTTTGTCGGGGTGAGAAGACTCGAACTTCCGACCTCCACGTCCCGAACGTGGCGCGCTAACCAACTGTGCTACACCCCGGAAATTCCGGATTTTGCCAGCAATAAGCCAGACATTAAAATCCGCATCAAAAGTAATAAAAATTTTATCCCCAAAAAACCGTTTCAATATAACTCCCTTTTAACCTTGCCGCTGCATATAAATAATTCTTATTTTTGAAACCAATTCGAACTATAATGATTTACAACGACCGGATTGGAGCGGTAGATATTGCAAAGGGAGTCATCCTGATAATAATTATTACCCTTTATGATTTCTATCCGGGATTACTGCAGTCATGGTTCGGTTCTGAAAGAATCCCTGCCACAATAAATGTTATTGCCGGTTTTACATTTACAGCTTTCTTTTATTTTTCGGGAATTACAATACCGTTTTTTATAACAAAAAAAATCAATCAGTACAATTCAGTTTATGAGGTCATCCGCATGATTTTTGCAAGAGCTCTTATTCTCATTGCGGTGGGAGTGTTTCTTGCAAATATTCCACGAGTCAATCCTGAACTTACCGGGGTAAGTCAGCCGTTGTGGGCATTAATGTTGATTGTGGCAATATTTCTTACATGGAACAGATATCCCGACAGGGAAAATAATTTTTTCACTGTAAGTGGTTTAAGAATTATCGGGCTTGCCTTAATAGTTTTTCTGGTATTCAAATTCAGGTCAGGTTCTTATGAAAATAACGGGTCTTTTATCCCTGGATGCTGGGAACTGCCCGGATTGCTGGGATGGGGGTTTCTTGTCTCATCTCTGTTATGGCTTGCCTTACGGAATTCAATAGCAGGCACATTAATAATATTACTTTTTTTCCTATCACTCAATCTCATTAGCGCTTTAGGGCTTAATGATTATCTTGATCCGGCCCGGAGGTATTTTGGAGTATTGATTGACGGATTTATTCCTTCGATAGTTTTATGTGGACATCTCACAGGTGTGGCATTAAAAAGGTATCCGCCTTCAGAATATATGAAGAGTGCGCTGTTCATTGCAGGCGGAGGTATTATTTTTGTTACAGCAGGAATTCTCACAATACGATATTTTCCTTTGACAGGCTCTTTCAATAATCCGTCATGGGCTATTTTAGGAGCAGGAACTTCCTCTTTGATTTTTATTATATTATATCTGATTTTTGATTTACGCAGATATAGGTGGCGACCGGTAATAATTGAATCTGCCGGAAGTAGTTTTTTTACAGTTTATATGATATACTTCCTTATCTCATCAATGATCAGTCTTTCAGGGATCAACCTGCTTATTTACAAAACCTCATCTCTGCTGTTAATAAAAACAGGGGGGTCATTGATATTTTCTTTTGTTATCGTCCTCACTGGCAATTTTCTGTTACGGAGCGGCATCAGACTGAAATTTTGAATTTATTTTCCCCGCTCAATGAATAAGGCAAAGCTTTTTCGCCTGTACCTCTTTTCATATCCGATTTGAAATTTAAGATGAACACCAGCTACTCAGATTTAAGGCATCACAGTTTAAAGCATATCCGTTTCCATTCTGCCTGTCTAATTATTCTTATTTGATAATTATTTCTATTTAATAATAATTCTTATTTGATATTCATTATTATCTCGTAATTATTCCTATTTGATAATCATTCTTATTTAATTATTTTTACTATTTGATATTTTTTACTATCTCTTAATTATTCCTATTTAATAATCATTCTTATTTAATAATTCTTACTATTTGATATTTTTTACTATCTCGTAATTATTCCTATTTCGAAGTTACTACTATTTGATAATCAATACTGCCCTACAACTATCACAACTTCCTCCCTATTACTATCCTGTTACTCAAAATCTGTAATTTATGTTATATTACTTCTTAATTGAATACCCCTACTCCAAATGCTTGATTCAGATAACCTTCAACTCAACCAGTCTACTGAAAACCTTCTCAGGCGTCAGCCATAGCATACACGCAAAATCACCACGGTGACATCTGCCCTTGCCATAAACCGTACAGGGCCTGCACTTAAGCTCCTCAGATGAAATACTTATCGAAAACTCCGCCGGTTGACCCCAAGCCCCAAATCCTGCAAGCGGATCAGTACCTACCCAGATAGAAATAACTTTTGTCCCTGAAAGAGCAGCCATATGCATGTTCGATGAATCCATGGCTACCATAAAATCAAGAGCCCCCATAACCGCCATCTCCTCCTCAAGCGTCAACTTACCACACAAACTTAGTATCCTGCCGTCCATCTTTTCCATTTCGGACAACCGTGCACATTCTTCTTTACCGCCAAAAAGCCAGAACCATGCCTCAGATTTCTCAGAAATCATCTCCATAAGAGCTTTCATGTACTCTACAGGCCATTGCTTAAGTTCATGCCTTGCAAAAGGAGCTATACCTATATGAAGCCCCCTTTTCCCTAAAAGTAACTCCGATACTTTTCCCTTTGCCTTCTCACCGGTGACAATACATCTTCCCTCCACCGGCGAAATAACAAATCCTGCTGCCCTGAAAACCTCCGCATACCTTATAACCGTATGTTTTAACTCCGACTTACGCCTCCCTGAAACCAGCAGCCTCTTTTCTTTCCGGCCTTTGTCAATTATATATGCCGGAGTACCACCTAACCTGAAAAAAAACCTTAAAACCTTTGTCCTGAGTACATCATGCAGATCTATCACATTATCAATATCTCCTGTTTTTCTTATGTCCAGAAAAAGTCTTAATATCCCTGATATTCCCTTATGCCTATATTTCAGTTCAGGCGTAATCAATATTATGCCCTTATAACCTGAAAAGAAAGCTCTGAATTCTGGTTTTGTAAGCATAATAAGCTCAATATCAGGATATTCTTCCCTGAATGCTTTCAGTACAGGTAGTGTCAGGGCTACATCTCCCATTGAAGAAAGCCGGATTACAAGAATGCGCATCAGTATTCCTTGTATGATTTTTCCTCTATCAGCCCCGAGGAAGTTTTCAGGTTAATCTCACGCTTTAATTCCGCCCTCCTGTCATTCTTAAAATATACCGACCGGGCAGTATTTATAAAATCATCCCCGAAATCTTTTTTCCTTTCAAGCTCGCGGATATGATCCTCTATCTCCCATAACTCAGAATTAACATCGTAAAGCGATTTCACAAGAGGATCCTCCATACTGATAACCGATTTTGCAGCCTCAAGCAGAATTTCATATTCTTTCCTGATATTGGCAAGTTTCGGCTCATCCTTTATCCTTTCAAGTTTAATCATCAGGATAGTCAGTTTGTCAATTATTTCACCATTTGAAACCTCTATCTTCATCCGTCTGTACTTTTATCCAAAAGTAGCAATTTTAAACTTAAGATAAACCTTAAATCATTCAATACGGGTCAACATCAACTGCAATCCTGAGTATGGATGCACCTTCCATTGAACGGGTCTGTTCTACTGCGTCACGTATAGATGCTTTCGCCTGTGACAGGGACTTATCCCTATCTATCTTTATTAAAATCTCTTTTATGTACCAGAACTGTATTTTATATATTAAAGGATACTCCGGGCCAAGTACCCGTGAACCAAAACGGTCATGCAAAAACCTGCCAAGTTTGCCTGAAAATTCATCCAGTAACATCCTGTCTTTATGCTTCAATGTTATTCTGATTAGCCGGCAGAATGGAGGATAACCAAAAGTCTTTCGTTCCTCTATCTGCAATTCATAAAACCCTCTGTAGTCATTTCTGAGCACAAACCGCATAATTCTGTGTTCAGGATCTGAAGTCTGAATAATCACCTTCCCATGTTTCTTTCTGCGTCCTGCCCTGCCGCTTACCTGAGCCATCAGCTGATAAGCCCTTTCATACGACCTGAAATCAGGATAGTTTAACATGCTATCGGCATTAAGAATACCCACCACTGTCAGATTTTCAAAATCCAATCCCTTGGAAATCATCTGTGTGCCAACAAGTATGTCGGTGTTACATGCTTCAAAATCTTTAATAATTCTGTTAAAAGAATCGGCTTTCCGTGTTGTATCCTGATCCATTCTTGCAACCCGCGCACCGGGGAACAGTAATTTTATTTCATCTTCAATTTTCTCAGTACCGTAACCTCTTGTTTCAACTGACAGCGAACCGCATGAAGGACATTTTACCGGCACCGGTTCATGATACCCGCAGTAATGACACACAACCCTGTTAATCTCCCTGTGATATGTCAGGTTTACGGCACATCTTGAACATAATGGTACCCATCCGCATTCTGCACATTCAAGATATGGCGAAAAACCACGCCTGTTACGGAAAAGTAAAATCTGTTCCTTCCTTTTAAGCGCCTCTTCAACGGCCTCAAGCAATTGCGGGGAAAAGTGCGAAACCATGAGCCGTTTTCTGTAAGCCTCACGAGTGTTGACAAGTATAATTTCAGGCAGATTCACCTTGCCATAACGCTCCTTCAGTTCCACAAATCCATATTTACCGTTCATCGCATTGAAATAGCTTTCAAGGGAAGGGGTTGCCGAACCAAGTAAAATTACAGCATCTGTGAATGAAGCCAGCATTATGGCACAATCTCTTGCATGATACCTCGGCGCTGGATCATTCTGCTTGTATGACATATCATGCTCCTCATCCACAATAATCAGCCCAAGTTCTGCAAAAGGAAGAAAAACCGAAGACCTCACGCCAAGTATCAACCCGGCCCTTTTCGAGGGATCTTTCTCCGATACTTTTCTCCATAACTCAAGCTTCTCATTATCACTGCACCGGGAATGATAAATGCCTGTAACCGGCCCGAAATATTTTCTGAGCCTATCAATAATCTGAGTAGTAAGTGCTATCTCCGGCAGGAGGTAGAGAACCTGCTTCCCTTTACCAAGATATTCCTTTATCAGATGTATGTAAATCTGCGTTTTCCCGCTTGATGTTACCCCCTGTAGTAAAACCACTTTCTTAGTTATAAACTGTTTCTTTATCTCCTTATAAACCTGTTCCTGCAAATCACTCAAAGGCTCAGGAAAAACCTCTGAATTACATCTCCTCTCTTCCCTGCCTGACTCAAGATCAACCGATAAGAAAATTCTCTTTTTCTCCATAGCAGAAAGGGTTGAACCCAGCGCACCTGATTTCATTAGCAGAAAATCTTTCTTTACGGGAATAATATTGCCGCAGGAAGTATAATCAGTTATTTCAAGATATTGTGACAATAAATCTTTCTGACGTGGCGCTTTTTTCAGTGAATCAAGAAGTGCCTCTGTTTCCCTCACAGTAAATTTTCTGGCCAGGACTATGTGCTTTTCAGTGCGTATGCCCGGTTTGATCCGAACCGACTCACCTGCAATAACCGCTCCGTTTAATATCATATTGCTGATCAGTCTAAGAACACTCCTGTTTCCCGCTACTGAGGGTAAACTTTTCAATCTCACCGTCTTCTTTTTTTCAATTATATTGAACAATTTCAGCGATGGCTCATCAAGAGAACTGATACCGGAAAATTCAGGATTGATTCTTAGCAATGTTTCACTTTCAGGACAAAAACCGGAAGGCACTGCAGCTTTCATTACTTCCCCCTCATAACACATGTAATAATCTGATATCCATTCCCAGAATTTCAATTGTATCTCACTGATTAACGGATCCCTGTCTATAACATCAATTATTTCTTTAATCTCTTTATAATCAGGCTTTTCCTTATGAACCCTTTTTATGATTACGGTATATAGTTTTTTGCTTCCAAAAGAGACAATCGCTCTTGCTCCGGCTAAAACCCTGCCAGTTAGAGACTCCGGAATGCGGTAAGTGAATGTCCCCTTTACAGCCAGAGGCAGAATAACGTCTGCATAAATTTCGTCCTTCATACTCTTATAATCAATGCAAAATAACAATTATTGACGAGATATCAAGGCAGTATAACCTTAAAGAACCTATTTAAATATACCGGTGAAAATGAATATTTCCAGAAAAAGAGTTAATATCTCAAAACTTTTATTAAATTTCATTGTTTTAAATGAATCCTTGAAAAGGGGAACAACAATAATATATTAAATAAATATGAACAACGTGGGTAAATTCAGCAGGGGCAGAAAGTACACAAACGGGGAAATTACAGTTTACTGGAAGCCCGGTTCCTGTATTCACGCTTCATTCTGTTACAGGGAACTTATAGAAGTGTTCGATCCGTCAAGAAGACCCTGGGTAAATATGTATGGTGCTACAACAGAAGAAATTATAAAGACTGTTGACATGTGTCCGACCGATGCTCTCACCTGGAAATGGAATGACGAGAAAAGAAACATTAATATTGATCCTTCTCACACAAACCACATCAGTTTCCGGAGGCCGGAACTCATTAACGACGACACGCAGGCTTCGGCTGAACCGGTTTCAGTGAAAGTAATGCCATACGGTCCGCTTGTTATAAACGGAACTTTTACAATGAAATACGATGGCAAAATAAAAGAAGTAAATGAAAGCGTAGTTTCTTTATGCAGGTGCGGTGCAAGTAACCGCATGCCATTCTGCGACGGCAATCACAGGAAAACAGGTTTTAATGATGAATGACAAGTATGGAAAACGGTAGCAGTAAAAAATTAAAGCCGCAGGCTGAAATAGAAATTTTTAATAAGGGACCGGTAAGAATAAAGGGGAACTTCATAATCAGAGATATAAAAAGGGACATTATGGAAACAATTTCTGAAGAAATTTACCTTTGTAGATGTGGCCGTTCAAAGAGCAAACCATATTGTGACGGTTCTCACGAAAAGTAATGAACCACTTGGTATCTTTTATAAAGCCACTACATGAAAACAACTCTGGTTCCTTTCATAAACAGCCCTGCATTTCCCTTCTTTCCTGAGTTCATAAATCACCTCAGCAAGCGCTTCCTTAAAAAACCTGACATCGCACTGGTTATGAAACAACTTTACATAACTGAATCGTGTATATGAGATATCAAAAGCGTTTCCGTAAAGATGCGGACTCTTAACCGAGACATTTGAGTTGTTCTTTTTTAGAGAATTTATTGTTTCGCCAGTCCTTGTCAATGAGGTGACAACGAATCTTACACCCATATAACCCTCCTTTTTTGTTTTTTCCCTGAACCTCCTGCCAATCTCTTTCAGAAGCTTTCTGCCTCCCGGGGTAAGAAAAGGATAACTGTGCTGCAGTTTATCTATTGAGTAATACCTGTTCGAAGAAATCCTCTTCAGTTTGCCAGATATTACCATTTCCCTAATTTCATTTTCGTCCCTGCACTCTTTTATACCCGAAGCCCTTGCCTCATCATCATAATCAACAAGCCTGTCATTCAGCCTTTTGCTGAAAGCTGCCTGTTTTACCGTAACACAACCGGAACTGAAAAATATTCTGATTCTTTTGCCCGACCCTGCCGAAATTGTAAATAACAATACCAGAGCAGAAATAATAATCAGTACGAAAGTAATTTTCCTGTATTTTTTGTTAAGAGATTTTTTCATTCTCCGGCCCTAAGTTCTGATGACATTTGAGGTTTATCTGATCTTTCCTTCAAGTACTTCTTTGACCTTTACGGCAGCTTCTTTAAAAGAACTTACGGAGATTGCTTTAAGACCGGAGCCGTCGATTATCTCTTTTGCTTCTTCTGCATTGGTGCCCTGAAGTCTGACTATTACCGGGACATTTATTTCTCCGACACTTTTATATGCTTCCACCACTCCTGTGGCAACTCTGTCGCAACGAACTATTCCGCCGAATATATTTACAAGTATTGCCATCACATTAGGGTCTTTTAGTATCAGTCTGAAACCTGCCTCAACGCTTTTTGCATTTGCTCCACCGCCTACATCAAGGAAATTTGCAGGATCGCCACCGGCAAGCTTTATTATGTCCATTGTTGCCATTGCCAGACCTGCTCCATTCACCATACATCCTATATTACCGTTAAGTTTTATAAAATTCAGGTTTTCTTTACCTGCCTCAGTCTCGAAGGTATCCTCTTCTTCCGTATCGCGCATCTGTGCCAGATCGGGATGTCTGAAAAGAGCATTGTCATCAAGTACGACTTTTGCATCAACTGCCAGCACCCGGTCATCACTTGTTTTAAGCACAGGATTAATTTCCAGTAATAGTGCATCACAGCCGGTAAAAGCTTCATAGACCCCTGAAAGAAATTTCAACATGTTTCTGAAAGCCATTCCTGATAGTCCAAGACTAAAAGCTATCTTTCTTGCCTGAAACTCCTGCAGCCCGATTAAAGGATCTATAACTTCCCTGAAAATCAATTCCGGTGTTTTCTCTGCTACATCCTCAATATCAGTTCCTCCCTGAGGGGAATAAACTATTTCATATTTCGATATGTCCCTGTTAAGAAGAATGCTTACATAAAATTCCTGTGTTTCAGACTTCCCTTTGTAATAAACATCCTGGGCCACAAGAACTTTTCTGACCTTTTTCCCCTGCGGACCAGTCTGGGGAGTGATAAGTTGCATTCCTATAATTTTTCCGGCAATTTCCCCTGCTTCACTGATACTCCTTGCAAGTTTTACCCCGCCACCCTTACCCCTTCCTCCGGCATGAATCTGGGCTTTAATTACAAAATATTCCGAACCAAACTTCTCTTTAAGCTGCTGTGCAGCCAAAAGGGCCTGACCGGGAGTCTCTGCCAGAAAACCCTCCTGTATATCAACACCATACGACTTGAGTATGGTTTTCCCCTGATATTCATGAATATTCATTTTTATTTTATTTTATTATCTGCATATCAGCCGGCTTACAAAATAGAAAAAAATACTTTATATATTCGTTATTGTTAACAATAAAAATTTCATGAGAAAAAGACTGAATGAGGAATTAGGAAGAAAAAGTGTAAGCGAATTTAAAAAAGCCGGGAAAATTCCTGTGGTTATTGTTCTCGACAATGTAAGGAGTCACAATAACATTGGTTCTGTTTTCAGGACTTCTGATGCCTTCCTTGTTGAAAAGATAATTCTTTGCGGAATTACAGCCACTCCGCCTCACAGGGATATCCAGAAAACGGCTCTTGGTGCAACGGAGTCGGTCGACTGGATATATTGCAAAAACACAAAAGATGCGGTATTGAAACTTAAGAAAGAAGGCTATTATGCTGTAGCTGTGGAGCAGGTTGAAGGTTCTTTTGAGCTTCAGAATTTTCCTGTGAAAGCCGGAGAAAAATATGTATTGATTTTCGGGCATGAAATTAACGGGGTTGCCCAGGAAGTTGTTGACATCTGTGATGCATGTATTGAGATTCCCCAGTTTGGTACCAAACATTCGTTTAATATTGCAGTAAGTGCAGGTATAGTTCTCTGGGAGTTCAGCAGGAAAATGGCGGAATTCAAATAAAAAAGAGGCTGTTCTTTAATCCGGAACAGCCTCTTGTACCATTAAATATACTAAACTATTGGACTATCGACTTGAAAGTATCGTCGTTCCAGTATTTAGCCAGTTCGAGGTCGGTTTTTGCATATTCTTTCCATGTTGCATTGAAACCTGCAGCCTCACGAAGTCCGCTCATTGCATAGTTCCTGTCGTCGAGCCTTGCGCCAACCACAGCTTTCAGGTATGATGGTTTGCCGCATTTGCAGAGTTCCTTCATTCCGTCGAGGGTTATTTTTGCTCTGGCTGCATCGCCCTTCAACACCTGTGCAAGTGCAAGGTTAAAGCAGGATTCTCCTGTCAGGTAATTAACAGCAGCATCATATTGTCCTTTTGTGATTGCCAGTGCACCCAGCCCTTTCTTTGATTCCACAGTTGCTGCGGTCATGGAGTTGTAAAGTTCTTCAGCTTTTGCATTATCTCCCTTCAGCAGGTAAGCTGCAGCCAGATTATTTTTTACAACATCGTTGTTATCAATCGCTTTGGCTTTTTCAAGTGCAGCCAGAGCTTCATCAGCTTTGCCAAGTGCAATAAAGCAGCAGCCGACGTTGTTATGAGCCCTGATGCAGTTAGGGAACATCTGAGCGGTTGTCTGGAAAATTGCTAATTTCTGATTCATGTCGGCAGTAAGGTTCCCTGCACGGATAAGTTCTTCAAGTGAAAGGGCCTTGGGGTCGGTTTTATACTGTGCCATGATTTCCTCATCACTTCTTCCAATCAAATCAACATTTACTGACATTTTTGACCTTCTCAGCCTTGGAAGAACGTCGGTCTTGAGCACTTCAAATGCTGCTGCCATGTTCCTTATCTCCTTTTCACGTACCTCAGGATCGGAATACATTGAAAGGACTCTTAGAATAAGGTCTTTATCAGGAACATTTGATTTCTGAAGCTCTTCCCTGAATCCATCCCAGTCCTCTGCAGTTGTTTTCTCGTTAAAGAAATTGGAAGCTTTAGCAGCTTCTATTTTGGCAAATTCACTCTTTATGAATTTATCAGCTGTAGTGCCTCTCTTACCCGACAGTTTTTCGTTGAAATTAAACGGACCATCGGGTGAAGCATATGAGCTGATCTCAACGCCTTTAAACTGCTTTCTAGGGTCTGCATTAACTTTAGCAATATATTCTTTCAAAAGTTTTATGTCTTCAGCCTTAAGTTCTGAACTGCGCAGGTCGTACTGGTTGATAAGATAATGAATGTCGGCCATTACGCTTTCGGGGATAATCCTCATATATTTATCCAGCATAAACACAGGCTGTCCGTGAACATCAACAAGAGTTGATGTTGCGATTACCCCGTCAGCAATTTTTACGGGATCAAAATCCAGAACAGTTTTACCCCTTGTGGCTTTAACCCTGACTACAAGTTCAGATTTTTTCATTTCCTTCTGATAAGGTACTTTGTCGTTATATGTGAAACTGTCGCCGTTATAGGAAATGACTTCATTATTAGCCTGAACACTTTCGCCCTGTACCTTAACAGATTTAAATGCTTTTTCACCACCTGCATAAACCAGCACAGGGGTTATTTCGAGGACGGTTTTCTTATCAAAATACTTTTGAGGATAGGTGCCTTTTACGGTCACATCAACAATACCGGCATGAGTTTCGAGCACTTTGGGAGTTACCTCATATTTAACCATGCTGGCATTCTTTTTCATTTTATTAAGTCCGCTGCAGCTTGCCATTACAAGCCCTGCGAGAACAAGAATAAATAAATTTCTGAATTTTTTCATAGTGTAAAAGTTTATGTTGTTTATACCAATATTAATTTAAATTTCAAGATATTAAAAGTTTTACTATTTGCAAATCTAATAAAAAAACATTAATAACAACTTAATTAATATTAAAATTTAATTTATAAAAGCACTTTATTAAGTCCTGCAGGGTATTCATTATAAAAGATTGTATCAATAATTTTAGAATAATGTTCAGGGTGTTCTACAAAGTCAATTTTATTAATATCTATTATAAGATATTTATTATCTGGATTTTGCTTAAAGAATAAGAAATAATTATCCTGTATTTTCTTCAGGTATTCTTCTGTTATTGGTTCCTCGTAACTGCGTCCGCGTTTTCTTATATTCTGAATAAGTCTTCCGGTATCCAGATGAAGATAGACATAAAGGTCGGGACTGGGAAGCATACCGTAGATAATGTAAAAAATCTGCCTGTAAAGGTTATATTCATCGCCTGAAAGAGTTACAGCAGCGAAGATCAGTGATTTTGTGAAATAATAATCTGAAACTGTGAATGATTTGAATATATCCTGTGTCATGAATTCTCCCTTGAGCTGTTTATATCTGTCGGCAAGGAATGACAGTTCAAGGGGGAATGAATATCTTTCAGGGTCGTAGTAAAATTTCGGTAAAAAAGGATTGTCGGCAAATCTTTCGAGTATGAGACGTGCATTGAAATCACCGGCAATTTTTGAAGCAAGTGTTGTTTTTCCTGCTCCTATGTTTCCTTCAATAACTACATAATTATACTTTATCACCTCTGCTGCTTTTGAAAAATCTTTATCAAATGTAGAAACCTGAGTTAAAAAAAGCAAATTGAGGCGATGTATTAATTACGTTCGCGCCGGAAGTTTTTTCTTGAATGATGGTGTTGTCTTTCGGTTTCCTGTTTTGCAGCCGATTGCTGCCTTTCAGGTTCTTTATGCGGAGGTTCCGGAAGAAGCGCTTTTCGTGAAAGCCTCAGTTTCCCTGTCTTCTGGTCAATATCTATAAGTTTCACCTCAACTTCCTGCCCTTCTTTCAGTATGTCCTCAACTTTGTCAGTTTTTTTCCAGTCTATCTCTGATATATGGAGCAAGCCATCCTTATTTGGAAGTATCTCAACAAAAGCACCATATTGCATAACCGACTTCACAATACCTTTGTAAACCTGTCCTACTTCAGGAACTGCAACTATTCTTTTTACCCTTTCAAGTGCATCAACAAGTGCTTCCTTATTTTCTCCGAATATTTCAACTTCTCCGAATCCATTCTTTTCCTCAACTATAATTGTAGTTCCCGTTTCACGTTGTATTTCCTGAATAATTTTTCCGCCCGGACCGATCAGGGCTCCTATCATATCTCTCGGGATGGTGATCATTTCAATTCTCGGAGCATGTGGTTTCAGTTCAGGACGTGGCTCGGAGATGGTTTTTTCCATTATATCAAGTATATACAGTCTTCCCTTCCTCGCCTGTTCCAGAGCTTTTGAAAGGATTTCATATGAAAGGCCTTCAATTTTAATGTCCATCTGGGTTGCAGTTATTCCATTGCGTGTTCCTGCTACTTTAAAGTCCATATCCCCAAGATGGTCTTCATCTCCCAGAATATCTGAAAGAATTGCATATTTGCCGCTTTTTTCGTCTGAAATGAGTCCCATTGCGATTCCCGAAACCGGTTTTCTTATTTTGATTCCGGCATCCATCAGTGCCAGGGAACCTGCACATACAGTTGCCATTGAGGAAGAACCGTTTGATTCAAGAATATCTGATACAACTCTTATTGTATAAGGATTTTCCTCTTCGGGTGGGAGCATGTTTTTGAGTGCCCTGTGGGCGAGGTTGCCATGGCCGATTTCCCTGCGGCTGATTCCTCTTACAGGTTTTGCCTCACCGGTTGAGAAAGGCGGAAAATTATAATGGAGGGTAAATTTCTCCGTGCCCTGATTAAGTACCTCATCAATAATCTTTTCATCCAGTTTTGTGCCGAGTGTTACTGTTGTGAGTGATTGTGTTTCACCTCTTGTAAACAGAGCCGAACCGTGTGTTGCTGGAAGCAGATCAACTTCACAGCAGATTGGCCTTATTTCATCAGGCTTTCTGCCATCGAGCCTTACTCCTTCATCAAGCAAAAGCCGGCGTGCAGCTTCACGGTGCACCTCACTGTAATATTTTTTAATGAGTGCTTCATTGATTTCATCTTCTTCGGTAAACTGTGCAAGAAATTCATCAAGCACTGCATCAAATGCCTCGGTACGTTTCTGTTTGCTTGTTATAAGGCTTCTTGCCACCTGATAACATTTTTCATAGGTTTCGTCCCACACTTTTTTCCTTAGTTCCTCATTATTTTCCTCATGGCAATATTCTCTTTTGGGCGGGGCTCCTGCTTCACCGGCAAACTCTATCTGTGCTTTGCAATGTACTTTAATTGCTTCGTGAGCAATCTTAAGTGCTTCAAGCATTTCACTTTCTGAAACTTCCTTCATCTCTCCCTCTACCATAATAATATTATCGTATGTAGCTCCCACGATCAGGTCCATATCTGCTTCTTTCACCTGAGAGGCTGTAGGATTGATAACAAACTGGTTATTTACTCTGGCCACTCTTACTTCCGATATAGGACCTTTGAAAGGAATATCAGAAAGGGTTAATGCCGCTGATGCGGCAAGACCAGCAAGTGAATCAGGAAGTATTTCCTTATCGGCCGAAATCAGATTGATAGTCACAAATGTTTCGGCATGGAAATCATCAGGGAAAAGAGGGCGTAATGCACGGTCAACCAGCCTGGCTACAAGTATCTCATTGTCGGAAGGTTTGGATTCCCTTTTAAGGAAACCTCCGGGAATTCTTCCTGATGAGGCGTATTTTTCCTTGTATTCAACCGACAATGGCATAAAATCAGTATCTTCTTTTGCCTCCCTGGCTGCCACCACAGTGGCAAGAAGCATGGTTTTTCCCATTGTCAGCAATACTGCACCGTCGGACTGCCTTGCAAGTTTACCGCTCTCAAGTGTTATCGTCCTGCCGTCACCAAGGTCAATGACTTTCTGAAATATTTTAAACATGATACTGATTTAATAAATAAGGCGAATTTACGAAAAAAGTGCACTTAAAAAAAAAGGCAATTCTGAATTGCCTTTTTCACCTATTTACGGATATTAAGAGCTTTAATGATTTCACGGTACCGTTTTATATCTTTCTCACGAAGGTAATCAAGAAGCTTTCTGCGTTTACCCACAAGTTTTATAAGTGCCCTCTGGGTACTGAAGTCCTTCTTGTTCTTCTTCAGATGCTCAGTTAAAAAATTGATACGGTAAGAGAAAAGGGCAATCTGGCCCTCGGTCGCTCCAGTATCTGCCTCCGATTTTCCGAATGTCTTAAACAGTTCCTGCTTCTTTTCTGATGTCAAATACATGTTTTTTACAAAAATATTATTAATCCAAATGTATATTGTATCTCCAATTTTGGAACGCAAAAATAAGAGTTTTTTATGTAATCTTTCAAACAATCTCAATTTTTTTTAAAATTATTTTTCAATTTCTCCTTTTGCCAAAAATTTAAATTACTTTTAAATAACTGCTTTTTATACAAAAGACGCAAAATTTATACTGCGGGTTGCGTCAAAAAAAAGAATTATTTAACTGTTTATCAAATATTTTAAACCGTTTGTCAAATTATATCCAATTGCCTGTTTACTATTTACTTTTTCTCAGAATAGAATTATTTTCCTGAAACTTTTTAACTAAAAACTTAATTTTTATTACATTCTTTTCCAGACTGCCTTCTGAAACACATCACCCACCCAATCAATTCCCGGTTTGCTTCTCTCCCTATATTTAGTCATTACGTTCCTCAACATCCAATCAATCAATCATACAATCAATCAATCAATCAACCAAACCTCTTTTCCCCAACCCATTCTTCAATTTATTATTTTTTTATCCGGCTCAAGTATTATCTCATCATCTTTCTTTAAAACAATTCCCCGGGCAATAAGTTCGCTTCCAATGTGGCAATCGAGGCAACGTCTTTTACGGCAGTATTCATTCCTCAGCTGCAAAAGCCCCTGTGTATCAAAAGCCGATGAAGCTATCACTCCTGTTTCATTCCACTCCTTTATTATTCTGTTATTTTCAGGCGGTATCTCTTCAAGGAAATCAAGTGCCCTAATACAATAATCATCATGGTGTTTTATTTTTCCGTAGGTAAAAAGTAGCGGAATCACTGCATTTATTAGTAGAATATCAATTGCTGTGTCGCCTGTGTTCTTTTTTTCATGTTTGCTCTTTTTCCCGAATACATAATGGTTATCCCAGTATTCCGAGGCTGTTACATTGAATACTTCACGCAGCTCACCTGTTTCCCGGGTTTCAATCACCTTTGAAAATAGTCCTCCAGTAACAGCAAGCATAGCTGAAAGCTGTGATATCCTTACCGTAGGAAAATTAGCCGGCCTTAGTTTGCTGAACTTCCAGAGCCACCCGTGAATTGGCTGAATTGAATATTTAGCTTTAAGCACCTTAAATTCTCTAATTAGGTCATTATAATAATTATCGTTAATTGCTCCTCTGAATAGACCCTCACTGAGCATTCCTGCTGTTCCGAAAAGAAGGGCCTCGATTTGAAGTCTGTTGTCAAGATGTTTTCTGATAATCCTGAAAGGGAGTGCTGAAGCAAGCATCTCAAAGGGCTCAGTATTAACCCTGAAGCCGAAGTACCTTGCAATCATCCTGTAAAAAACTTCTTCCCAGTCATTACCGGTGTCTGTCAGCATCATCTTAATACTTTCAAACTTTTCACCCATACGTTCAACTGTAAGGATGCTTATCCAGTGATTCAGATTAAACCTGTCAATACTTCCGATTTCTTCCTGACAGGCAATAATAAAGGGATTATTCACCAGATTCAGATACCTGTCATATATGTTGCTGTCGAATGATATTACGGCAGCCGGTATCTCCAGTCCGTTTGCAGAAAAGACTTTTTTATCATTATCTGTTACAATGTGAAGTATCACATTATCGTAGGCATGATCCCTGTGATGCCCATGAAGTTCAAAGTGGGAAGCTTTTGAGTGGATTTCCACATTGCCTGCCCATTCAATGCCACGGAATTTTATTCTGGCATTAAAGAAATCAGGACCTGAATCGCGGTTGTATATACCCGGATGTATTACTTCAATGACATCACCTTCTGTGGTTTTAAGGCTCTCTTTATGGTAAAGACCATATTTCCAGAGAAAATGGAGAAATTCTTCTTTCATGGCAAACACGTTTTGAAATGCAGCGGAATAAAGATAGAAAATAATTTTGGATTTTGGATTGCGGATTTCGGATTGCGGATTGATTGGGCGAACTTTCCCCCTTTAAAGGTAGATAGGGGGATGTTATTAAATTACGGATTGATTATTATTCCGGATTGGGGATTGCGGCATCAGGCGATTGGTATGCCAATATCTAAATAAGTTTCTTCTGTGCAAGGTATTTTTGCATTTCCGTCTGCATCTCCCTGGCCTTTTCCCCGGCTATCTTATCGAAATCAGAGGTACCGTCGGCAAAAATAATTGCTCTTGATGAATTGACCAGCAGTCCACAGCTATGGTTCATTCCGTATTTTGCAACCTCCTCAAGGCTGCCCCCCTGTGCACCTACACCGGGAACCAGCAGGAAATGGTCTGGAACTATCTTCCTGACATCAGTCAGCATCTCCGGTTTTGTTGCCCCCACAACATACATTATATTATCTATGCTGCCCCACTTGCGTGAAACAGACAAAACTCTTTCAAAAAGTTTGATTCCGTCCTCATTATGATACTGAAAATCGGCCGATCCTTTATTTGATGTAATTGCAAGGATGATTGCCCATTTACCTGGCACTGAAAGAAAAGGCGAAACAGAATCCTCACCCATATATGGCACCACCGTCACTGCATCAAAAGGCATGTTTTCAAGGAAAGCCTTTGCATACATCCTGGATGTATTCCCTATATCCCCTCTCTTGGCATCGGCAATCACAAAAATATCCGGATAATTATCCTTTATGTAACGGACAGTTTTTTCAAGTGTCATCCACCCCTCTGCGCCGTCAGTCTCATAAAACGCAACATTGGGTTTATACGCCACTACATAATTATGGGTTGCATCAATGATCCTCCTGTTGAATTCAAAAACGGGATCTTCCGATGACATTAATGATTGGGGAAGTTTGTCTTTTTCAGAATCGAGTCCCACACACAGGAATGATTTTTTATTCCTGATGTTTTCGAAAAGCTGCGAATGTGTCATCCGGTATGGAATTAAATATTATTTGCTTTCAGACGCTCGGCATTTTCAGCCATTTGAAGTTTATCAATCACCTCCTGTATATTGCCGTCGAGTATTGATGAAAGATTATAAACCGTATAGTTTATTCTGTGATCAGTCATTCTTCCCTGAGGAAAATTATATGTCCGTATTTTAGCCGACCTGTCGCCGGTTGAAACCATTGTTTTTCTTTTCTTTGATACTTCATCAAGATATTTCTGGTATTCGAGGTTATACAGGCGGGTGCGCAATTCTTTCAGTGCTTTCTCATAGTTTTTTATCTGCGATTTTTCATCCTGGCAGGTAACTATAATTCCTGTTGGGATATGAGTGAGCCGTACTGCTGAATATGTAGTATTCACCGACTGTCCGCCGGGGCCTGATGAACAGTATGTGTCTTTTCTTATATCCTCGTTTCTTATTTCGACGTCAACTTCATCGGCTTCGGGCAGAACCACCACCGAGGCAGCTGATGTATGTATGCGCCCCTGTGTTTCTGTCTGAGGAACCCTCTGTACCCGGTGGACACCCGACTCATATTTCATAATACCATAAACGCCTTCACCTGTAACCCTCATAACAATCTCCTTATATCCACCGGCTGTCCCTTCAGTAAAACTCGTCACCTCAGTTTGCCATCCCCTGCTTTCAAAAAATTTAGTGTACATCCTGAAAAGGTCACCGGCAAAAAGACAGGCTTCATCACCTCCAGTGCCTGCTCTTATTTCAACAATAGCATTTTTACTGTCTTCAGGATCTGCAGGTATGAGAAGAAGCTTTATCTTCTCTTCCATTTCAGGGAGTTTTGCATTCAGTTTTTCAAGTTCCGCTTTTGCCATTTCCCTCATCTCATCATCCTTCTCATTAGAAAGAAGTTCCTTGGTGCTCTGAATATTTGCAAGTATCAGTTTATATTCTTCATAGGCATCAATAACCGGCTTGAGGTCTTTATATTCCTTACTGAGCTGGATAAATTTCTTCATGTCAGAGAGCACCTCTTCTCGGGTGAGCATCTCCCCTACCTCAAGAAAACGGTGTTTTACTCCCTCAAGTCTCTCAAGTATAATGTTGTTACCGGCCATGCCTTTGTTATTTTCAGGCTACAAAGATAATAAAAAGGCAGAAAGGTGCAAGGAAGGGGATTGGGGAATGTGAAAATGTGAAAATTTGAAAATGTGAAAATTTGAAAATGTGGGAATGTGGGAATGATGATTAACAATATTCAAAGGTGCCGTAATCGGATCTGATTGTGAGTTTTCGGGTATCGGAGGTTTCGCAATGACCTATTATGCGGGCTTCGAGATTGAAGCCGGCAGCAATGCCTGTTATTTTCTCTACAGTTTTTTCACTGCAGTATATTTCAAACCGGTGACCCATATTGAAAACTCTGTACATTTCTTTCCATGGGGTACCCGATTGTTCCTGAATCAGCATGAAGAGGGGTGGAAGCGGGAGGAGATTCTCTTTTACAATATGAAGTTTATCAATAAAATGGAGAATTTTTGTCTGGCCGCCGCCGGTGCAGTGTACCATACCATGTATTTCACCGCGCAACTCCCCGAGAACCTGTTTAATCACAGGTGCATAAGTGCGTGTTGGCGAGAGCAACAGTTTTCCTGCCGTCAAATTAAGCCCTTCAACTATATCAGTAAGCTTAAGTTTACCTGAATAGACGAGTTCATCCGGCACAGAAGGGTCGCAGCTTTCGGGGTACTTTTCAGCAAGGTATTTTGCAAAAACATCATGCCGTGCCGAGGTGAGTCCGTTGCTTCCCATCCCGCTGTTATACTGATCTTCATAGGTAGTCTGCCCGTAAGAGGCTAACCCTACAATAACATCCCCGGGCCTGATGTTATCATTTGTAATAACCTCTTCACGTCTCATACGGGCTATAACAGTGGAATCTACGATGATGGTTCTTACAAGGTCGCCCACGTCGGCTGTTTCCCCGCCGGTTGACCATATCCCGATTCCGAGGCTTCTGAGTTTCTCAAGGAACTCTTCGGTGCCATTTATTATTGCCGAGATCACCTCGCCCGGTATCAGGTTTTTGTTTCTTCCTATTGTTGATGAAAGCAGAATGTTATCATGAGCGCCAACGCAAAGCAGGTCGTCGAGGTTCATTACCACAGCGTCCTGTGCTATGCCTTTCCACACCGACATGTCGCCCGTTTCTTTCCAGTAGATATATGCGAGGGATGATTTTGTTCCGGCACCGTCGGCGTGCATGATGTTACAGTAACCGGGATTGCCTCCCAGTATGTCCGGAATTATCTTGCAGAAAGCGTTAGAGAAAATTCCTTTATCAACGGCAGAAATTGCTTTGTGGACATCCTTTTTTGAAGAGGAGACGCCTCTTCTGCCATATCTTGATGTTGAGCTCATAGAATGCACATTCAGG
>Ga0078972_1002903_pt1 | contig 54046 bp, 36 predicted proteins | sample YelNatPaOPGAMG01_FD_67568 | JGI IMG/M metagenome (GOLD analysis project Ga0078972, IMG submission 67568) | Hot spring thermophilic microbial communities from Obsidian Pool, Yellowstone National Park, USA - OP-RAMG-01 (SPADES assembly) (version 2) | ecosystem: Environmental > Aquatic > Thermal... | reverse complement strand
CAAGCAGGTGGGCCACATTACCAAGCGCGGCAGCCCGGCCCTGCGCGATGCGCTCTATCAGATCGGCTTCCACACCGCCCGCCAATGTCCGCCCATCGGTGAGACCTACCTCGCCGCCCGCGCACGCGGCCTGGACGAGAAGGCCGCCGTCATCCACGCCGCCCATAAGGCCAATCGCTTGTGCTTCACCTTACTGCGTGAACAACGCACCTACCAACCTGCATCGCCCGAGGAGGAAACCCGCTTCCGCCAGCACTGGCAACGCTTCCAGCTGCAACTCACCCGGCGTCGCCAGCGGCAGCAAGCCAACCAACGCCTGGCAGCCTGAGCCGCTCGTCGCCGTCAACCAAATATCAGCCGGCCGCCGGGCTGCCTCGCCCGGCCCGCCCACCACCCCGCCGCCGGTGTGCCGTCGGGCCGCCGGATGTGCAGTACCGCGGTGCGCGAACCACCTTTTGCAACGCTTGTTGCCGAACCTTCTTGGCCCTGGTTCGCAGCGCCAGCCGGTACGCGACGCGATCGAGCCAGCCGGCGATCGACTTGTGCCAGCGGCAAGAAGCTGCTTTGCGAGCTAAGATGAGAAAAGTCGCCTGAAACACGTCCTCGGCATACGGAAGTACGAAACCACGGCAGCAGCATCTCACGGCCCAGGCGCAGGGTGAATGGCGCTGCGGCCGGTGGGGCCATGTGCGCCAAATCGTAAAAAGCCTCGTCGGCCAGCCAGGTCCGCGTATCGAAGACAGGCACTTGATATTCACGCTTTAAACGATCTAGATAGGCGTTTATCTGCTCGTGGACTGTAGGCGTATACCAACTCCGCATCTGGCTGTGTTCAGGCATCAGGATGAGCGCCGCCTGGATATGACGGCGGCGGCATTCTTCCAAAATCTCCCGCAAGGCACGGTCCGTTGTATCACTGACAAAGAAATCATCAAGACAAGGCTTCGTCTGAAATGTGATGCTGGCCATCTGCGTGCGGTACTCGGCGGTACGGGCGCGGAACTGTTCCACTGGGCCGCGCTCCTGCCAGGGACGCCAGCCGCTTGGTTCGGCATCGCGCCAGGCATTCATGCGCAGTCGGCGCCAATGTTGATCGGGCGCAAGCAAGGAAGCGGCGCAGCACGCCAGAATATTGCCGCGCAAGGCCGTGAGAGGCGCCAGGGTGTCTGCGGCAAGTTTGCTCAGGGCGTCCCAGCGGTGACGGAAGTAACGCCAAACGAGGCCCAGATCTACCGGCCGCAAGTCTTGCTGCATGATGTGCTTTTCGTCGGACCAGTAGCCTTGCTGTGGCCAATAGGGCGGCCAAATTTCCAGGAGCAACCATTGGGGTCGCTGGCCATCGGCGAGTAAGCGGCGCAGCGTCTGAAGCTCGCGCACCGGCCCAGCACAGAACTGCGAGAAGTTGAAGACACATGGTTCCGGACCGGCCTCGGTCGGCCATGGCGGCAATGCCGGCGGACAGATGCCGCAAAGCGTGCGCGAACTGCCCAGAATCAGGCACAGCGGACGCTCCGGAACGGACGCAGTCAACTGACGCAGCCGAAGCAGACGATAACCGAATTCCGGATCGCGAATTTCAGGATGAATGCAACTGACAATGTAGGAGAGAACGGCCTGCCCGGCGAGGAACGTTAGAACGCCCCAGCGCAAAGCCGTCCGGGCGCGGCTTGCAGCACGCTCGTGACAATCCGGCGGCAACGGATCCGAAGCAGCCATAGCGAACTTATCGGCTTTGCCGCTGACCGAGCTGAACGGAAAACCCCGCACGACAAAACTCTTGACTTTGCCTCTCTTGTCCAGTCTCATCAAAGAGAGAGAATACCATCTACGGTCCTCTCGAATTGGTTGTGCCCAGACGTTCATCTCTTGAGGAAAGAGAGTATCCGGCCCATGGACCTTCCCAACAAAGCGATTCAGCAATTTCGCTGGCGTCTGGCGGCGCTGCTCGTGCTCAAACACGTTCTGCCGCTGGCTACCTTATGGGGCTTCGTCTGGGGCACAGCGGTGATCGCCCTGCGTGCCGTCGGAGTAGAGCGAAAACCGTTGCTGTGGGGCCTGCTGGGATTGGCGGCGTGTCTGGCGGGGGCGCTGCTGCGCGCGCGGCGGCAGATGCCGTCTGTAGCAACCCTGTGGGCCTTACTCGACGAACAAAACGGCTGTGGCGGCTTGTTGATGGCGGGAGCGGAACAGGAACTGGGGGACTGGCGGCAACGGATGCCGATTCTCCACGTGCCGCGCCTGCATTGGGACGGCCGACGTGCGGTCACGCTGCTGTGCATCGCAGCCGGTTTCGTCCTCCTCAGTTTTCTGGCCCCGCAGGGATTAGCGAACCTGCACTTCAGCTCGCCGCTGGAGATCGATCAGGAGATCGGCAAGCTGCTGCAACAGATTGCTCTGCTCAAAGGAGAAGCGCTGCTGGATGCGAAGCGAGCGGAGACGCTGGCAGAAAAAGCGGCCCAGCTGCGCGAGCATTCCTCTGGTAACGATCCGGCTCGCACTCTGGAAGCACTGGATCATTTGCGACACATGACGCAAGAAGCGGCACGACAAGCAGCAGAACAAAGTACGCAACGGGGCCAACATCTCGGCGAGGCGCAAGCGATGGCAGAGGCCTTGTTGCGAAACGCCGACTTACTTGATCCGCAATTGATGAAAGAAGTGTTGGCAGAATTGAACGGGCTCGTGGGCAAGGAAGGGTTTCCGCCCGAAGTGCTAGAGGCGCTGCGACAGCAAAAATTCGATCCGGAACAGTTGAAAAAACTAGCAGCGGCGTTGCGTGGCAACATGGGCCGGTTGAGAGGACAGCTGGAGAAGCTGCAAAAGGCCGGCCTCATCGATGCGGAGACGCTGGCGCGCTGCCGGGAAGCCGGTGAGTGCGATCTCGAGGGGCTGCGGGCTTTCTTGAAGGACCACTCGGGTAAAGTTTCCCTCGCCGATTTCAAGAGCCACTGACTGGGCTGTAGCGACAGCCGGGGTCCCGGCGCTGCGCCCCTGACGTGGGGCAAACCGAATTCCGAAGAAGGCTTTAAGTTCCAGGAGCACGTCCTGCCGCCCGGAGCGCTCGACGCACTCAAAAGCACGCCCCTTCAGGAGACGCGCGGCGGCGGGGGCCAGCATCAGAAGTCGACAGAGGCGGCCTCCTCAGGCGCCCTGCACGAGGCAGCGGCGGGCAGCGGCTCGGCCAACACGCAAATTATCCTGCCACGCCATCGGGCTGCCGTACAACGATATTTTGAACGAAAGTCTCCACAGAATGACCCGAAGCGCTAGCGACGGACGCTCGCGCCCATCGCGAGCGCTCCGGGCCAGCAAATAAAGATCTCTCATGTCCAACGAAACAGCAGCGCCCATCCTGTTGCAACCCCAAGCGCTCGCCCCAGCAGTCGAATTAACGAGCCGACTGCGCGAGCAGCTCGATCGTCAGTTGCTTGGGCGTTCGGAACTGCACAACTTGGTATTGGTGGCCATTCTCAGCCGCGGCCACCTCCTGCTCGAAGGGGTGCCCGGTGTCGGCAAAACCGCTTTGGTCAAGGCGCTGGCGCAGTTGCTGCACCTCGATTTCAAGCGGGTGCAGTTCACGCCGGACCTGATGCCAGGCGACATCCTCGGCGCCCACATCCTGCAAGAGACGGCGGAGGGGCGCCGCGAGATGGTGTTTCGTCCGGGCCCGATATTTACCAACTTGCTCCTGGCCGACGAGATCAACCGGGCCTCGCCGAAGACCCAGTCGGCCCTGCTCGAAGCCATGCAGGAACGCGCCGTCACGCTCTTGGGCACGACCCGGCCGCTGCCGGAGCCGTTCTTCGTCTTGGCTTCGCAAAACCCCATCGAGCTGGAAGGCACCTATCCCCTGCCCGAGGCGCAGCTGGACCGTTTTTTGTTCAAGCTGGTGGTATCCACGGTCGAGGTAGATGTGCTCGACCGCATCATTTCGACACGGCGTCACGGGGCGCCGCCGCCGCCGACCTGGAGCATGAGCGGCGATGAGCTACAGTCCTTGTTCTCCATTGTAGATCGCATTTATCTACCGCGTCCTGTGGCCCGCTACATAGCGCGGCTGGTGGCGGCGACGCACGCCCGCTCTTCGGAAGCGCCGCCCCTGGTGCGCAACTACGTGGCGCATGGAGCGTCGCCGCGGGCCGCTATCGCCATCGCCGAGGCGGCTCGTGCTTATGCCCTGCTGGCCGGCCGGCCTACCGTTGGCTTTGAAGACGTCAAGGCCGTCGCTGCCCCGGTGCTCAATCATCGGCTAATCCTCAATTACAAGGCCCGTCTCGACCAAGTGGACACCTTTGCGATCATCCGTGATCTGCTCTCCACACTCGAAGAAACCGGGCTGAACCTACCTGCCGACATGAAGATTAGCGAGGTGCATCATGGCTAAACGGATTGGCAGTGCGCTACTGCTCCTGACACTGGCCTCGCCGGTACAGGCGGTCACGATGACGTTCGGCGACATCGAGATTACTCCCGAGCCGGCCCCCAAAGGCACCAGTGCGCACGGTTATTTTGAATACGTCTTTCACATGGTCAATACGTCCGCCGAACGCGCCCATACCGTCCGCCTGAGCATGCCTTCGGAAAAGTTGTTTTTCCACGAAGATTCGATCCATGAATTGCGGCGCACCGTGCAAGTGGGGCCGAAAGAGACGGTCCACGTTTCCCTGTTGCAGCCGGACCATCCACCCATCGGCGGCCGAGACGTGGCTGTTGTCATCGACGGCCGCCGACAAGAGAACGCACTGCCGCTCAAGCCGAGCGAATCTGTGCGCCGCTATTCCTACCGAGGCCGAGGTTGGAGAGTTCGTTCTCCTGCTCCAGCAGAACTGCTCATTCTGCTCGGCCCCCGCGTTAAACCTTTGCCCGTGCTAGACCCCACGCCCCCGGAACCTGGAATGCCCATGCCGGGCGGTGCTCTCTTGCCATCCCATCTGAAAGGACCAACGAGAAGCAAGTTGCCGCCGGGAATGCCGCCGGAACGACCTCCCGCAGCGAGGCCGCCCACCAAGCCTGGATTGCCTTCGCATGGCATCCAGTTTGTCACCGCCGAGACCTGGAGCAGCAATTGGCTCGCCTATACCCGCTACGACGGCATCATTCTCACCGCTGAGGAGTTGAAGGAGCTGCCTGCGGCCACGCAAACTGCCCTACGACAATACGTCGAAACCGGGGGGGCTTTGCTCGTCTTGGGACCAACCGACCTGCGCGGCCTGTCCGCCGTGACCCAGACAGAGAAAGACAAGGCGGGATGGCGGAATATTCAGGCCGGCCTTGGTGTCTGCCATATCAGTCCGGACGCCCATTACGACGCCTGGGACGTCGAGCGCTTCACCCAACTCTTTCACGAATGGCAATACGCGAATGGTTCTGGGATAGAATCGCAGCGGAACACTCTTGACGCTAACCGAGAGTTGCCCGTTATCGACGATCTCGGCATCCCGATCCGGGGGCTGTTCGTGCTGATGTTTGTATTCGTCCTGGCCATTGGGCCTGTCAACGTCTTCGTCTTATCACGCCTCAAACGACGCATCTGGCTGCTGTGGACGACGCCGGCCTTGTCGCTGTGTACATGTCTGGCGGTATTCGGCTACATGCTGATCTCCGAGGGTTGGTCGGGCCGGCTGCGTAGCGAGACGTTGACCTTGCTCGATGAAACGACGCACCGCGCCACTACCATTGGTTGGCTTGGTGTTTATTCGCCGCTGACACCCGGTGACGGTCTGCACTTTAGTGCCGAGACCGAGGTAATCCCCCAGCGATTTTTTGAAGGCAGCAACGGAGGAGCGCGTTCCTGTACGATCGACTGGAGCCAGGACCAGCACTTTGCCGCCGGTTGGGTCGAGGCGCGGATCCCGGCGCATTTCAAAGTACGCAAAAGCGAGCTGCGCCGTGAACGCGTCGCTCTGCACCGGGAGGGTGACGGCCGCTGGAGCATGGTCAACGGCCTCGGCACCGCTATCCGCCATTTCTGGTACGCCGATGCCCAAGGACAGATCCACGAGGCGAAAGACATCGCGCCGGGAGCGCGGACGCTGCTGACGCCAACGGAAAAGGAGTGCCCCGTTAACGCCAGGACCCTACGCGACCATCTGTTTGGTCCCGGCAACATGAGCTTCATGACCACGCTGCAATTAATGGGGCAGGCCCCCCAAAACTATCTGCGCCCCGGCTCCTACTTGGCCGAGGTCGAGGCTTCGCCGTTTCTGGAGGACGCTTTGCGCAACGCACGAACACGCAAGCTTCATGCCTTCATCGTGGGATTTGGCAAACAGGACGAAAACGGAGAATGAGTCTCTATCTAGGCCCCCCGCCAGTCCGGGGAAGTAGAGCAAGGCCATGCGTATTCACATCGATCATCTGAAAAAGCACTATGGCCGCACGCGGGCGGTGGATGATGTGTCGTTCACCTTCTCGTCCGGTGAAATCGTCGGCTTTGTCGGGCCGAATGGCGCGGGCAAAAGTACGACCATGCGCATCATCGCCACTCTTGAGGAACCGACCAGCGGCGATGTGTTTCTCGATAACATCTCCGTCGTCGAAGAACCCGACAAAGCGCATCGCCTGATCGGCTACGTGCCCGACGTCCTGCCGAGTCATCGGGACATTTCGGTTCATGAGTATCTGGATTTCTTTGCGCGTGCTTACGGCATCCGAGTACCCGCGCGCAAAAAAGTGGTCGAGAGCATTGAAGAATTCACCAACCTCCTGGGCATCCGCGACAAACCCCTCAATGCCCTGTCCAAAGGCATGAAAAACCGTGTCAGCGTCGCCCGCGCCCTGGTCCACGATCCGGCCGTGCTCATCATGGACGAGCCGGCCTCCGGGCTAGATCCGCGCGCCCGCATTGAGCTGCGCGAATTGCTCAAGGTGCTGTCCGGCCAGGGGAAGGCCATTCTTATTAGCTCGCACATTCTCACGGAACTGGCCGAGATCTGCACCGCCGCGGTCATCATTGAGCGGGGCAAAATTTTGCGCGCCGGCAGCCTGACACACATTCTCACCGCGGACTTGCCGCACCGCACCGTCCTCATCCGCACTCTCGATGAACCGGACTTGTTGCATAAGCACCTGCTCTTGCAGCCGAATATCGAAGCGGCCCGGCGGATCGACCACACGGTGGAGGCGGACGTGGTCGGCGGCGAAGAGGCCTGTTGCGAGTTGCTCACGCACCTAGTGCAGAACGGCTACCGTATTGTCGAATTCCATCAGCAGCGGGCCGGCCTGGAAGAGCTGTTCATGAATGTCACCCGAGGAGAAGTGCAATGAAAGCGGCGCTGGTCCTGAGCAGGCTCGACGATTTGCTCAATCCGATCGCGGTCAAAGAGTTGCGGCAAGCGGTCAACGGCCGTGCCGTCGTTTCCATGTTGACGCTGTTTTTGCTCCTTCAGCTATCTATTTTATTGCTTGTTTTGTCGCTCGGCGAACGCTCGGCGGCAGAACCAGTCAGCCTGGACGCCGGCCGAACAGTCTTTGAGATCTTGCAGGGCATTCTCTTGGGGGCTTGCATGTTACTGGTGCCGCTTTACGCTGGCGTGCGCTTGGCGGCGGAGCGCTCGGACAGCAACGTCGATCTCCTGTTCATCTCAGCGCTGCGCCCACGCGACATTATTGCCGGCAAATTACAGGCGTCGATTGTGTTGATCTTGTTGATTTTCAGCGCCTGCGCTCCGTTCATGACTTTTACGTACCTGCTGCGCGGCCTCGACATCCCCAGCATTGTCCTGGTGTTGGGGCTGGATTTTCTGATCGTCCTGCTGTGCGCCCAGGGAGCAATCTTGTTCGGCACCATGTCGGTGAATGCGATCCTGAAGGCCCTTTTGGGCTTGGCAGGGCTAGGTCTGCTGGTCTTTCTGTTCAGCAGCACAATGACGCTCAGTATCAGTCTCCTGCAAGCGGGTCTGGGGTCGCGTCTGGACAGTCTCGATTTTTGGCTGGCAGCTGGCGCCGTGGTAGGCGCCCTCGTCGCCCTGATCGGCTTAATGTTCATCTGGTCGGTGGCTATTGTCAGTCCGCCGTCCGCCAATCGCATGCTGCCGGTGCGTCTGTACGTGCTGAGCTGCTGGCTGGTTAGCGGCGGCGGGGTGGCGCTATTGGCCCACTACTATCGCAGGCCCGCCCTGCTATACGGCTGGGAATGGGCGTTTGTGGCGCTGTTGGGTGTTCAGTTGCTGATCGCGATCAACGAGCGCGAACAATGGGGCCTGCGAATCAGACGGACCCTCCCGCGGCGTTGGTGGTTGCGCGGACCGTTATTTTTGCTCTACAGCGGTTCGGCCGGCGGCATCCTGTTCACCGTGCTGCTGCTGGTCCTAACCATTGCTCTGCCGACCTTGGCCCTGGAGTATCGGGGCGATCTCTTCTCCTCCTCGTCGAGTCATTATTTCTCGGACTTCGACTATGGGAACCTTCTCACTCTGGTGCTGATCGCGCTGTATACCTTTGATTACGCCATGTTGGCAGTAGGGCTACGCAACGTGGTGTTGCGCAGCCAGATCCCAGGCCCCTATACCTGGGTGCTGGCCCTGCTTCTGGTGGCATTGGGGGCCTTGCTGCCTTGGCCGATACTGTTTCTGTTTCAGAATGAGGCGCTGCGCCAGGGCCTTATCAATCCGTGGTGGCAAATCAGTAATCCATTTGCGACGATCTATACCTGCGTGGTGGAGTCGGACGGGGACAAGGCAATCTACCGTGATATGTGCTTATTATTCCTGGGCGGTTTGGGGTTGCTGTTGTTGCTGGGGTGTTTGCCGTGGATGGCGCGGCAGGTCCGACGTTTTCGACCGCCGGAGAAAGAAACGCGCACGAGGGAGAGCGGGCGCAGTCAGGCCAGCGGCGCAGCGTAAACTCGCCGTGTGCTTCCACGCTGCGCCGCTCGTTCTCGCGTGCTGGAGAGTATACCATGCCGCATTGCCGCGATTATCTGAGCGAAGGGGAGCGGGTCGGCCAGCGCTATGCATTGTGTCTGCCACGTCAGACGCCGCGCGGTGTGAGTGGGCTTGCTCTGGGGCAGCGCGTCGGTAGTTCGCTGGAGTTCCGAGACTACCGCGAGTATCAAGTCGGCGACGACCTGCGGCATATCGATTGGAACGCCTTCGCTCGGAGCGATCAGCTGTCGGTGAAACTGTACCGGGAAGAGATCACGCCGCACCTCGATTTGGTGTTGGATGTCTCGCGGTCGATGGCGTTGGAAGGCACAGTCAAGGAGCGCGCAATGCTGGCGCTGGCGGCGTGTCTGGCAACGGCGGCGGCCAATGCGGGCTTCGGCCATACTGTCTGGCTGATGGGCGCGGATTTTCGTCCATTGCTGGGCGGCACCGCTTCTCCCTCTCTGTGGGGCGATGTCGAGCTAAATCCTTGCAGCGATGCCGCGGCGGTGCTGGCACAGGGCATGCCGGCCTGGCGGCCGCGCGGCGTGCGCGTGCTGCTGAGCGATTTACTGTGGGAGGGAGCACCTGGTTTGGCGTTGCGGCCTTTGACCGAGGGAGCGGCGGCAACCGCGGTGATTCAATTGCTCGCTGAGGCCGACGCCCATCCGCCGGAGGACGGCGCCCTACAGCTGATTGATGTCGAGACGGAGCAGCGGCGCGAGATCCACGTCGATGCCGCCTGGGCGCGGCGCTATCGCGACCGGCTGACGTGCCATCAGCAAAATTGGCATCAGGCTTGCCGCGCGAGCGGGGCCTTCTTCACGACAGTGATCGCCGAGACGTTACTGCGCGAGTGGCAGCTCGATGAACTGGTCGCAGCGGGTTTTCTTCGTGTGTTGTGATTCGATTACTTCGTGAACGCGCCGGCGTCATACTGTTTCCAAAACGTCTCCACGGGCAAATCGTTGATCCGCTCCAAACGCTTCATCTTTCGCAAGACCTCTATGCCTTTCTTGACGCTGTGCGGATCAAACCAAATCTGCTCCAGGTTCATCCCTTCCAGCGGTGTCAGGTCGGTAAGTTGATTGCACTGGTTCAGTCTTAAGAAACGCAGAGAAGTACTCTGCAACGGCGTCAAATCGTTGATTCGGCTGCAAGCGTTCAGATTCAGGTAGACCAACGGCAAACCCTTGAGCGGGGTCAAGTCCATCGCCATGTTCCATCCCTGAAGGCTCAGCGAGGTCAGGGGCATCCCCTGGAGCGGTTTCAGGTCTCCGACCGGGGTGCCGTCCAGGTTCAGGGTAGTCAACGGCAGGCCTTCTAACGGCTTCAAGTCCGCAACCGAACCGCAGTGGACCAGCGTCAACGAAGTCAGTGGCATGCCCTGAAGGGCGGTCAGGTCGTTGAGTTTGGGGCAGGAGCTGAGAGAGAGGTTGGCGATAGGCTTGCCCTGAAGTGCTCGCAAATGGGTGAGTTCCTGACAGTGATCGAGGGCCAACTCGGTCAACGGCGCCTCGCGCAGGAACCGCAAATCTGCGCTCCGAAATAGAGCTGATTGAAGGCGGAGGTGAGTCAGTGGCATGCCGCGGAGTACGGAGAAATCGTTGGTGTCGCCCCATCCTTCCAGGCGCAGGGAGGTAAGTTTCATGCCTTTAAGCGGCGTCAGGTTGGTGATACGGGGGCAGTTATATAAACTCAGCCGCGTCAAGGGCATGCCCTGGAGAGGCATCAGGTCGCGGACTTGCGAATGATGCAGGAGCAATTCGCGCAGAGGCATACCTTTGAGGGGAACAAGGTCGAGGACTTGCGGGCAATTATCGAGGTTGAGCGAGAGCTGGCCGTTGGCGTCCATGCTCAGGCGTTGGCCCAGGCCCCGCCAAGCACGTTCGATCTTCAGGCGATGGACTTCCCGCAACTTCTCCGGCGCTTGCAGCAAGCCCACGGCCAAGGTAGTCATCTGTTGCCGGATAAGAACGTCGGCCAATTCAGCGTTGAGGGCAGGATCATCCACTTTGCCGACAGCGCACAAGCGTGCCAACTTGGCCGTGTACTCGTCGCCTGGTCGGGACTTCAGATAGCGTTCCAGTTCCTGCCGCGCCGCCACGAAGTCCTTGCGTGCGATGAGCAACTGTCCCTTCAACAGCCGGGCTGGGGCATAGTCGGGATCGTACTCAAGGGCGACGTTGACTTGGGCCAAGGCGTCGGCAAATTTCTTGCGTTCCGCGGCGGCATGGGCCGCTTCTACGAACGCCGGCACCGCTTTGCGTGCTTGGAGGTGCTTTTCTTGCTGCTCCTGCAAGTAGGCAGCATAGGCAGCCTCGGCACGCACACGGGCCTTGTAGTTGAGCCAAGAGCTGCCGAGCAGCACCACGGTCAACGTCGCCGCCGCCACGCCGGTCGCCATACTGAAGGCCTTGTTGCGACGGACAAATTTTAACATCGCTTCCCATTTAGTATCTTCTTTAGCGCTGACAGAGCGTCCTTCCAGGAAAAGCTCGATGTCACGGCGCAGAGCGGCCACGTCCGGATAGCGTTGGCGCGGATCTTTGGCCAGCGCTTTCATGGCCACGGCTGCCAATTCTTTGGGGATTTTGCCGGCGCGAGCGCGCTCGGGGGTCCGCAGGGCTGGCGGGATGATGTCGCCCTGGCTGACGCGCATCAGAATGGCCATGTGCCCGCCTTCTTTTTTCACAGGCGGTTGCAACGTCAGCATCTCGTAGAGAAGGGCGCCGAGGGAATAAATATCGCTGCGTTGGTCGATGGCAGCGATGTTGCCGACGGCCTGTTCGGGCGACATGTACAGCGGCGTGCCCAGGATGGTGCCGTCCACCGTCTGATCGTCGGCGGCCTGCCGGCTGGTTTGGACGGTGGCCGAAGTGTGGGCCGGCGCCTCCGCCCAGGCAAACGATGGCTGCACCGCCGTTTGGAGGACAGGCGACGCCTTCTCCTGGCCTCGCTCTTCAGGAGAACTTCTGCTGTCGTGTGAAAGCACCTTGGCCAGTCCCCAGTCCATAACGTAGACCTCGCCAAAGTCCCCGATCATGATGTTGGCCGGCTTCAAATCGCGGTGGACCACGCCGCGCGAATGGGCATAGGCCAAGGCGTTGCAGACGTTGACGAGGATGCCGAGCAAGCGGGTCAGCGTGTATTCCTTCTCGGCGCTGCGCGGGTATTCGCGTAGCTCGTTGAGTACCTGTTGGAGACTGCGGCCCCGCACCATTTTCATCGAAAAAAACAGGCGTTTTTTCGCATCGATACCCAACTCGTGAATCGGCACAATATTGGGATGTTCCAGCTGCCCGGTGATCTGGGCTTCCTCGATGAAACGGGCTTTCTTGCGCTCGTCGGCCTGATCGAGCAGGTACTTGACGGCCACTTCGCGGCGAATGTCGCAATCGGCGGCGCGGAGCACGGCGCCCATGCCACCCCGTGCGATCTCGTTAAGCACGCGATAGCGCTCGCCGCCGGCCGGCCCGCGCGCCAACGCCTCGCGCAGGGCGCGCTGACTGGCCGACGCTTTCTTGGTCTCTTCCGTATCGGAAGGGGCCGTCAGGCCGAGCGTGACGCCGCCGCTGAGGCCGGCCTGGGCTAGGCTGCTCGGTTGGCCAGCTATTTCCGGCAGGGCCGTCGGGACGGCCACAGCAACCGCCACGGGTGCCGGACTCGTCATCACGTGCTTGCACACCGAACAACGTACCGGCTTGCCGGCGAACGAAGCGGGGATTTGCAGTTTCTGTCCACAACCTGCGCAGGGGAAAACGATCATAACGACCTCGGACGGCATCTCCAGAGGGAAAGGCCCTCCGTCGAGACCGATGCCGGATTTATCGATTATGTCACTAAACGTGGCAAAAGCAAAGGGACGGCGTTTGGAATTCTCCCAGAGTCGAGGGGCTTTCGCCTCTGTTCTTCCTACTCCGTCTGGTGAGGGACGGTTTCTCTCCTCTCCTCAAGAGGGGCCGCCGTCGAGAAAGCCCACGGCGGCAAACGCCGCATTCATTGGTTCGACGTATATGCCGGCAATGCGGCTCGTGAGATGTACTATCCCCAGGTCACGGACGAGGAGGCCAACTCCCTCAGTGAGGAACGCCAACGCCAACTCTACCGGATGACACTCTCAAGGCATTCGCGTATTACCGTATCGGCCTCAAAGGTCCGCTGACGCCGCCGATCGGCGGCGGCGTATAACTTCGTTTAGCCGCGAGCCGTAGGCGAGCGCTGTCGCCCCCCCCCCCCGGCCCCCCCCCGGCCGGGGGGGGGGGGCTGTCTCTTTTTTTTGGTGTTTTTTTCTTTCGGCTCGTTGTGGGGGGGGGGGCGTAGATCTTTGTGGGGCGGGGAGCCGTAGGCGAGCGCTGTCGCGCTCGCCTACGGCTCGCGGCTAAACGGAAGGTACGTCTTTTACTTGCTGGTCGTTTTCGTCTCGACCGGATTGGTGTCGGAAGTGGCAATCTCGGTCGTCTGCTTTTGTTCCAGATCGACCTTGGTTTGCTGTCCGCCAATCTCGATGTCCAGGGAGCCGCCCAGGTTCACCGACATGTCTGACTTTTCGACACGGCCTTTGTTGCGGTTGAACAGGATGGTGCCCTTGGAGTCCTTGCTTTCCAATTTGGCGCTCTTAATGCGGAAGGGCAGGCCGCCGATCCCTTCGGTCTGTCCTGGCGGCAAATAGCTCAATTTTGTAGCCACCTCGATTTTATCGAGGTCTTTGTCGAGGCCCTCGTAGGTGTAGATATACTCGTTCTCGTACTTGCCAATCGGCCCCATGTCGAGAGTGGTTTTTTTCGTCCATTTCTTACCCTTTTCGACTGCGTCGGTGGGAATGACGGCAAAAGTCGGCTCGGCCATTTCGCGGAGGGCTTCTTCGCTGAGGATCTTGTCCAAGAGCGGCTTCATCTGCTTGTTGGCGTTAGCCAGCTTATTGACGAACTCATCGCGGCCCTTGATTTCGATGACTTTGTAGGTCTTAGGATCGACGGTCACAATGAAACTGGAGCCGATCAGCGCCTTGAAGAACTCGCTGAGCGGATTAGAAGCGTTGCCGGCGGCGGCAGGAGTGGTCGAATCATACTTGATGGGAGCACCGCCGATGTCGATGTCCATTTTGACGCCCAGGATCTTTTGTTCTAACTTCCACTTGCCGTCCGGCAGCTTCTCTTGCGGCGTCCAGCTGAAATAGAAGGTCTGCGTCTGAGTCTGCTTGACGTCATTGTTCATGACCTTCATGTTCTGTTCCGTCTTCGTCGTCATGGTCTGGTAGAAAGGCTTGCCTACCTCGAACTTCCATTCGAGTTTAGAGGACTTGGAAGCCTCTTTCTTGGTTTCCGCTGTTTTCTTGGTATCGTCTTTCTTCTCGTCGGCTCTTCCGAACAGATCCAGTCCGGCGAAAGACAAGGCCAGGACCGCGAGGAAAAGCAATGCCGTCAATCGACGCCCGTACAACATGAGAAATACCTCCCGCAAGCGAAAGAATGCCATGCACCTTTCCAATATTACGATCTATTTTTTGTAGCGGTTCGGCCCCGGAGTACAAGAGCAATCAGATATCCACGATCACTTCGGCCAACCAACCGTCCGGCGTTTTCTCGACACGCAAGCCATGATAGGTGATGGCCTTGACTTCATGGGCCAACTCGTGCCGTTGCGGATCGAACGGCTCGCCCCAGGCGCTGGCTTGCAGGCCGTCGGCGCCGACCGTTGCCTCAAAGCGCGACAGCAACAGGTGTTCGACCTCGAAGTGATACAGCAATTCCTTGAGCCAGTCGAAGAGAAGATAGTGGTGATCGCTGCCAGTGATGGTGACATCGAGCCGCTGGCGGGGCGCCACCGCATCCAAATCCTCGACGAGGACAGCGAACAAAGCGCGGCCCGCTTCAGCAAACAAGGTATTCAAGTCCGCCGCCCGAATACGCAAGCCCAGGTCGGCGGTGTGATCGAACATTTCGTACATGCTGGCATGTTACTGCCCCTTGTGCTTCCTTGCTAGCCCGCAGCGCCAACGCGGGATACCCTTGCTGGCGCCGCGAGCGAGTAAGGGCGTCTACCGGCTGGCGGTTTGCAACGGCAGTTCCGTAAACTCGACCGTGACTTCCTTGCCGGCTTCGACAATCACACGCTTGCGGGCGGCGAGCGTTTCACCCGCGCGGACCACCTCGGCTTTGAGCGTGTAATAGTACTTCTGGCCGGCGGCCAGTTCCGGCGTGGTGAAAGAGCGCGTCGCCGAGGTCAAGGGACAGAGCACCCCATCGACGTACAATCGGGCCTCTGCGGGAAGTTTGACCGTGATCCGCGCGGCGTCTTTGCCTTCTACAGCCAACTTGGTGAAGTCAGCCGTGACGGTTTGTCCGGCTTGAACTTTGACCTGCTTGGTGTAAGCGACCATTTGGCCTTCGCGGATAACACGGGCCTTAAAGGTATAGATATAGGTGTAGCCCGGTTCCAGCTCCGGCGTGCGGAACGTTTGCTCCTGGGTGGTGCGCGGGATGTCGTAGTCCTCGACCGACAGCGGCACGCCGACAGGGGCTTTGACGATCACCTCGGCGGCGTTGCCGAGCGCAGTGGATTTCTTGGGTTCTTTTTTGTCTTCTTCTTTTTTCGGCTGGACGGGCAAGACCGGCGTTGCCGGCGTCGCCGCAGGCGCTGCCGGCACGGCTACTGCTGCGGCGCCATAGCAGCCGTAGCAACCATAGCAGCCGTAACAGCCATGACAGCCAAAGCAGGTGCCCCAACAGCCGTAGCAGCTACCGTAGCAGCCGACGCCCCACCCATGATAGGGATAGTACGGCCACACACTGACCCAGCCATAGGGCCACCAGCTGCCCCAGCAGCCATGACACCCCCAACACCCCCAACATCCCCAACACCCACCGCAACAACCCCAACAACCGTGGCAACCCCAACAACCGCCGCAACAACCGTGGCAGCCCCAGTCGGGTGCGGCCGTGCCCGTTGTCAGCATGGTCGCCAAAACAATACTGTACATGCCCGGAACCTCCTCATTGGAAATGTTCACGAAACCTCCCCAGCCGCCCAGGGAGGCAAGATGCGCGGTTTAGGTAAAATCAACCGCACCTGTTTAGACGATAAAGACTGAAGGTCTCTTCGTCAAAGATAATCTAGAAAATTTCGGAAGGCTGGTTAATTTTAGCCGGCATTTTCGATGCAACCGGAAGTTCCTTCCTGCCAAGGGGAGGGAGTTTGCAAGCCCACGCGGATTATGGACGCCTCTCCCTCGTCCAATAAATCTCGAGGCGCTCCCGAAGGTGACCGTTTTCTCCCCTCGCTTGCCAACCTTCAGGCCGGTATAATCCGATGAGCGCCCAAACCGGAGGAATCGCGAAATCATGTCACGCCATAACCTGTATTGGTTGCTGGGCATTGCCGCCGTGTCTTTGCTCGGCCTTACTGTCTCCTACAGCGCCCCTAGCCGCGAGAAGGACAAAGATTACGAACTGGTCCGCCTCATGGTGGATGTGCTTCACGAGGTGCGCGAACGCTATGTCGTGGACATCGACCAGGAGCACGAACGCAAACTGGTCGAGGACATGATTAACGGCGGACTGGAACGACTCGATCCTCACTCGTCCTACATGCCGCCCTCCGAGTACAAACAACTGGAGAAACAGAGCAAGGGCAAGTTCGGCGGCGTCGGCATTCAGGTCGGTCTGGACCGGCTGACGCGACAGCTGACGGTCCTTAGCCCGATGCCCGGCACGCCGGCTTATGAGGCTGGCATCCTGGCGGGCGATCTCATCCTCAAAATCGATGGCAAAGCCACCGAAAACATGCGCATGAATGAAGCTGTCGATCTCATTCAGGGGGAACCGGGTCAAAAAGTGACGCTGACGGTTTTGCACGAAGGCGCCAAGGAGCCGGTGGATGTGGTCATCACCCGCGCCGTCATCGAAGTGCCGTGCGTCCTCGGCGATCAACGCAAGGCCGATAATCTCCGCGCCTGGGACTTCATGCTGGATAAAGAGAATAAGATCGGCTACATTCGCCTGCTCAATTTCGGCGAGACGGCCAGCAAGGAGATGCGCGAGGCGGTGCAAGAGCTGCAGCGTGAAGGCGTGCGCGGCTTAATCCTGGACCTGCGCAACAACCCCGGCGGCTTGCTCAAGGAGGCCCGCGAGGTCGCTGACCTGTTCCTGACAGAAGGACGCATCGTCAGCACCCGGGGCCGCAATCACAAGGAGGAAGTTTACGACGCCAAGCCGGAGGGCACGCTGCTGACGCCGCCCGAGAAGTATCCGATGGCCGTGCTGGTCAATAAGTACAGTGCCAGCGCTAGCGAGATTGTGGCGGCGGCCTTGCAGGACCACGGCCGGGCCGTCATCGTCGGCGAACGCACCTATGGCAAGGGCAGCGTGCAGAACATCATCGAAATGCATGAAGGCGGCGAACGCAGCGCTCTGAAGCTGACAACCGCCAGCTATTGGCGGCCCAGCGGCAAGAACATTCATCGCTTCCCCGATAGCAAAGAGAGCGACGACTGGGGCGTCCGACCCAACGACAGCGGCTATCAACTGACGCCGGAAGCGCTCACGGCCTTGAGCAATGCCGGCGTGCCCGCTGCCGTCCTGACCAAGTTGAAAAGCTTTCCCCAAACGCGCTTCCTCTTGGAAAAAGACTACATCGCGGCACTGGCCAAGTTGCTGAGCAAGGAAGAGCTGGACCAATACAAGAGCAAATTCCTTGCCTATGCCGATCGCGGCTTCGAGGTGCCCATGACCGACGAGGAACGGCTGGAATACATGATCTACCGCACGGAACGCGACATCGTTCGCTCCAAGGCCAAGCCGGACGAGAAGACCAAGAAAGACGGCAAGGCGAAGAAACCGTTTGTCGATCGCGTGCTTCAAAAGGCGCTAGAGCACCTGAAAAAGGAGATCCAAAAAGCGGACGCTGCTGCGGTGCCGCTGCCCATGAGAAATGCGTAAACGGTTAGCCGCGACCTGAAGAGAAGTGCAGGAGTCCACGGTTCCTCTTCGGGTTGCGGCGACCCAACCAAATACATCCTGTGTCCGCTGCATTGCACATCTTGTATGAAGACAATCATTGCTTGGCGGTGGCCAAGCCGGCGCCGCTGTTGACCCAGGGCGTACCGTCCGGCATCCCTACCTTGGAAGCAATGGTCAAGGCTTATCTGAAAGAACGCTATCATAAGCGTGGCAACGTCTATCTCGGCATCCCCCACCGACTAGACCGGCCGGTCTCCGGCGTAGTCTTGTTTGCCCGCAATACCAAGGCGGCGCGACGGCTGGCCGAGCAGTTTCAGCAGCGGCAAGTCCGCAAAGTGTATTGGGCAGTAGTAGAGCCGTCCCACGACGGCACCTTGCCACCCACCGAAGGGGTATGGGAAGACTGGCTGCGGAAAGTGAAAGAGCAAGCGCGCGGTGAGCGCGTGACGGCGGATACCCCCGGAGCACGGCGGGCCGTGCTGCGCTACCGGTGGGTGCGCGCGGGCGCGGACGGTGTGCTCTTGGCGATCGAGCCGGAAACCGGACGGATGCACCAGATCCGTGTACAAGCGGCTAGCCGAGGTTGGCCTGTCCGCGGCGACGTGTGGTATGGCGCACGCCTGCCGTTTGGCCCCCCGGCAGAACAGCCGCGCGACCGCATCATCGCCCTCCACGCGCGCAGCCTGACGTTCTTGCATCCGATCCACTACGAGCCGCTGACGGTGACCGCGCCGTTGCCGTCAACATGGGACGAATGGCAAAATCTTGACGAGCCACTAGCGTAAGCTGGCTGTTGCTTACTCGGCCAAGGAGAGCCAGATATCGCCCAACGGTTCCGGTTGTTCCGGAATGATACGGCGGGTCTTCGTCAATTCCAAAAGGGCGAGGAACAGACCGACGAGCCGACCGCGCGTATACGGCGGCGTGAACAGGGCGGAGAACGGCAGCCGCTTCGCCGTTTGCAGTTGTTGCAGAATCATCTCCATGTAAACGTGCAACGGCGTTTCATCGATAGCAATGGTCTGGATTTGCAGTGCCAGCGTCTCGCGCATGAGCCGACCGAAAGCGCTGACCAGGTCCCACAGCTCGACGGCTTTGACGGGCGGCGGAGCGGCACTGGCCGGGGCCAGCATCGGCTGCCGCGGCAAACGTTGACTTTGTTCCTCAGCGCGAGCCTCTAACAGAGCGGCGGCGTCTTTGAATTTCTTGTACTGAACCAACTGCTTGACCAGTTCTAGACGGGGATCGTCCGCCGCTTCGGATGATTCCTCGGGCCGCGGCAACAACATGCGCGTTTTGATCTCCACCAGCGTCGCTGCCATCACGAGAAACTCGCCGGCTTGCTCCACGTCGATCCATTGCACGGCGTCGAGATATGCCTTGAACTGTTCACACACACGCGCAATAGGAATATCGCGGATGTCTATCTCGTCGCGCTTGACGAGGTAGAGCAGCAAATCGAGCGGTCCGCGGAAGGTATCCAGATCGACGAGATAATCGCTGTGCTCGCCAGCCTTCATCTCGGCAGCGTATCGCACCGCGCGGAAGCCTGTCCAGAGCAATAAATACACGAGCCGGAAGCGGCGGCGACGGCAAGGCATCCGTCGCTTACGCTTCCGGCTGGTTCTTATTTCAACTCAATATCGAGCTTCGGGTTTTTCGGCTCGACCATGAACGTCAGGCCGGATTTCTCCACCGTATAATACTTCTCTGGAAGGGCGACGTACTTCCCGCGCGACTTGGTCGGCGCAGACGGGTTCTTCTCAGCAGGAGCAGAGGCCGGGGGAGGTTCGGAAGTTTTGGCCTTCTTCAAGGCTTGTTGGACCGCCGGCGGCAAGTTGGGAGGCGGCGCGGCGGGGCGTGGCTGCAAGTCACGGTTATCGACGGCAACCTGGACCTTGCCAACCGGCAGCGTCGCCTCATAATTGCCCTGTTCGTCCAAAAGCACGGCCACCGTATTGAACTTTGGGTCCTCCGGTTGGAACGTTACGATCCCCCCCGGCAGCGGTTCGCCTTTATAGCGCACTTGACCGGACACTTTGACTTTACCCCCTCCTGCGCATCCCCCGGCTAGAGGCAGCAACAGCAAGCCGAACAAAAGCGTGCGCATGAGAATCCTCCTCTTGGTTCACCAATCGCTCCCCATCGGCAGTCCGTCATTCGGAACGCAGGCTAGCCACCAGGTGGTCGGACTGATCCCCTGAGACAGGAACCGCACGCTGCCGTCGCCCAAGCCCACATTCATGCCGCCGGTGTGGCCGGAAGAAGCCCGTCGTCCATCGCACGGTCCGGGGTGGGCCAGGTAATTAAGCGGCTGCACCTGGAAGATGGAAGCGGTCCCCTGAAGCCAGACCGTGTTGTCGTTGCCGATGCCGCCGCCGAACACGGCGGACAGGCGATCGCCAGGATAACTATCATCACCGCCGCCCAAAGGAGTTGAAGAGCCGTGCAAAACGCCGCGCATCCACCAGGTGCCCGCTGGGTTATGGACCCCATTGCAGCGCGAGTATTTCTCGGCAAACAAGATGGTATTCGAAGTGCCATCCGTGATGGTGGCAGGAATCTTGGCATTGCCGTCCCAGACGGTGAGCCAGTTCGAGGCTCGATTGGGATGGATGTTGGCGTTCTGGGAGCCACCGAAGACCTGGAAGTTGCCGGCGTAGGAAGCATCGCCCTTGCACCAATCCAAACAGTTGCCCAAGCTGGGATCGCTCGGACACTGGTAATTGGGCACAAGGGTTTGTCGGAGCCATCGGAGCGGAACGCCTGGGACCACCGAGTCCCAGGTCGGCCAAATGATGCCGATGTTCACCGCCGCCGTAGGGGTCGCTTTGCCGACAAAGCCGCTGGGATCAAGAAAAGCAGCATCGTTGAAGACGTTTTGCTGTTCGAGATAGGGTAGCAAATGGAAGAACAGAGGGGCGAGATAAGCCCCGCCGTAATCGCCGGCTTGGGGCGGCAAACGGCCATGCACATCGTTGCAATTGTGACAGGCGATGGCCATTTGATGAAGGTTGTTTTGGCACTTGGCACGGTTGGCGGCCTCGCGCACTTTTTGTACAGCCGGCAGCAACAGACCGATCAAAATGGCGATGATGGCGATCACCACCAACAACTCGATCAGCGTGAAACCGCGGCGTTCGCTTGGGTAGGGAACACGAGCGCAACACATGGCGAAACTCCTAAAAGACAAAGGAAACAGGACTACGGGAAACGGCCGGTCGAAATTCAGCTACTCCAGACCAACCCATCAGGCAATGCGAGTCCGAGTAGATTGACCGGAGATTATGAAGAACATTTCACCTCCAATGAAGGAGCTTGTCAAGTTAAAAAATAAAAAAAGGCAAAAATAGCTGCTGGGTAGGCGAGCGGGGGGTTCACCCCCCCCCGGTATGCTGGGTAGGCGAGCGGGGGTGTGAACCCCCCGGTTGCACAACCGGGGGGGTCACACCCCCCGCTCGCCTACGGATACCAGGAGGTTCACTCCGCTATTCTGAATCGTGGTGCAAAAATTGCGTACAGAAACGGCGCAGGTCGCTTTCGGGGAATAGGCAAAAGGAATAATCGCGGCGCTGGAGTACAGCATTAATGCGCAATTGATGTTCACACTCCTGTAGTTGGCGATGCAATGATTCTATGCGTGGTTGCAACGGGCGGCGCAGCTCCTCAGTGAGCGTGCGCAACATGCGGAAGCGTTCGCGGCGCTGGGCGCGTGTGGCCGGCTGCCGGGCGATCCATTCGTGTTTGCGGCGGACCAGCTCGTCCCAGGGGGAACCTGGATCGAGATGGCGCTGCGGATTGTAGTGCAAGTCGCGCAGCAGATGGTGCAGACGACGGCAGTCGTCCTCCGTGATCGCTGGGCGCGGCAGGGGCAGCCAGCGCGTCGCCGACAACACTAGATACTCCGGCGCCTCGATGCCGTAAAAGCGACGCATCAATTCATCGGTCAATTCATCGTAAAGGCCGCCGCCGATGCCGTGAATAAAGAGATCAGCTAAGAACAAGCGGACGTAGAGCGTGGTGGTCAAGGCGCGGGTGCGAATTTTCAGTCCGCAGGCGCGCAGTTGTTGCCACAGGGCGAGCGGGGTCGCGTGAGCACCCCGAGTGTCTATCACTCGGGGCATTAATGCGCCTTCGCTCGCCTTTAACTCGATCCGATCGTTGCCTGGACGAGCAAATAAGCGTTCGCGCCGCGCGGCGCCGGCGCGCCAGCACCAGAACGGCGCCTCCAGCCAGTCGCCGTCGACGGCGAGGTCGGGCACAGGATGCTGGTGATTGCGGATGCCCTGACGGCGGCGATAATCGGCGACAATTTCATTGTAAAGCGAGTGAAAATGAGGCAAATTGGCGAGGAGATGACAGGCGAAATAAGCGAACGGTCCAGAATCGCAAAGAGCGCTGAGCGGCATTTCCTGGTTGTGGCAACCCCAGGCTTGCTCGAAGGTCCGCCGGGCTGCCGCGAAGCATTGGCCCAGGTTCGCTGTGCGTTGGGCCTGTCGCAACACCTCGGCCCAGAAGGTCGGCAGCAGCGGCTCATAAGGCCAGCACCGCGTCAGCTCGCCGACGCGCTCGGCGAAGCTGGTGAACAAGGGGCGATCTACAATGGTCCGCTCCTCGTAGGGGGCCGCACCGGTCCAACGATCGAACAGGACGCGGCGGACGTAGGGAGGAGCAGGTACGCGCAACGTGGTAGTTTTGATGGCGTCGTCATCGACGACGAGATTGAGGGACGTAGCGTGGTGCTTGCGGGCCAGGCCGTACAGTGCGAAGTTTTTCACCCATACGCCAGGATGAAACAACTCCGGCTGATGCCCGGCAACGAGGAGAGGTCCGTCGCTTACGCCTTCGGTGTGCAGGATCTGTTGCCGCGCTTGGCGGCGCAGCTCCGCGAGGGGACACCCCAGAAGATTCAGGCGCTCGCCGGCAGCTTGCAGACGTTGGCGATTGAGGGCCAGCATGTCGCCGAGTGTGTACAGCGGAGGCACGGCAACGACGGCGCCGTCGTGGGCAGGGGCTTGTAACCGCTTTCCGCTATCCATTTTATCCATTATCCGCAATCGGTTTCGGGACATCGCCCCTCGGCGGGAAGAAAGGGCGGGCATGGCAAAGCAGGCCGCGAACAACGCAGAGCGGCTTCGTCGATCACTTGGCGATAATAGCTCAGGCGTGCGGCGGCGTTGTCGAGGACGCCGCCGAAGGCGCGGTTGGGATCGAGATACAGCCGCGGGACGGCAACCTCCTTGATACGCAGTCCCAGGCAGGCCGCCTGCACCCACAGCTGCAACGGCATGCCCCAGCCCACTTCGGTGATGTGCAAGCGTTCCAAAGCGTCGCGGCGATAGGCCTTGAAGCCGCAGAACGCATCGGTCAAGTTGAGGCCGAAACGCCGATTCAACTCGTGGGTAATCTCGCGGTTGATGCGTTGGCGATCGCGCGGCGCTTGCGTGTCCTGGTGGAAATCGCGGAGATAACGGCTTCCAGAAACGATGTCGGCGTCGTGGACCGCTTCCAGGAGCACGGGGATGCGCGAAGGCTCATGCTGGCCGTCGCAATCCATGGTGATCAGCACGTCGATCTCCTGCCGCCGGGCGTAGGTGAAAGCAGAGATCAGGGCAGCGCCGTAACCACGATTGACCGGATGGGTAACGACTTCCAGTCCCGGCAAGCGCGCCAGGATGTCGGCTGTGCCATCGGTGGAGCCGTCGTTGACGACCAAGATGCGCGGGCTGTACCGGCGCACCTCCTGGATGACGCTCTCGACATGAGGCGCTTCGTTGTATACGGGAATGGCCGTGAGAAATTGCATGGCCGTGGGGTTCCTTGCTTGGGAAGGGGCGATCGGTCCTTTGCACTTTCTTCATTCTACGATTCCCAACCCGCCAAAAAAACGCCCCTTGAGATGACTGCCAAAATGGCGGCAGGCATCCCCATAGCGTCCCCCTGCCGTCCTCCAGCCGATTATTCTAGGTCTGCGCATAAACTATGCTTCTCTCAGGAGTTGTATCGAATGGTCGCTGCGTCTGTCGGAAAAGCTGTGCTTGGCACGTTCCTTGCTCGACAACCCTCCCGGCAACTCCCATCTTGATACAGAAAGGAGAAAACCATGAGATCACGATGGCAGGCATTTAACCCGGTCTGGGATCAGTTGCACCAGCTCCAGGAAGAAATGAATCGTCTCTTCGACCGCTGGGGCAACGGAGGTGTCTTCGGCACGTCTAGTTTTCCATCGCTGAACGTCTGGGAAGCGGGCGAGCAAGTGCATGTCGAGGCCGAGCTGCCGGGGCTGGACCTGAAAGACGTGGAGATCTACGTCAGCGGCGGCAATCAACTGACCATCAAAGGCGAACGCAAGGCACCTTCGCCGGAGAAAGGTGTCTGGCACCGTCAGGAACGTACTTTCGGCCCCTTCAGCCGTTCGTTGACGCTGCCCTTCCCTGTGGATGCGGACAAGGTCGACGCCCGCTTGGAGAACGGCGTACTGCATATCCGCTTGACCAAACATGAATCGGCCCGACCACGCAAAATCCCGGTCAAGGCAGAGTAATACTCATGCACTAGAAAGATCGTTAAAGGAGAAGAGATATGGCGGACCTTACCAACCGTGCGGCCAAGGACCGATCCGAAGGGCGTGCCGAGGCCACGCGCGGCGGCGTCTTTTTCACGCCGCGGGTAGACATTGTGGAGACCGATGCGGAGTTGACGCTTTTTGCTGAAATTCCCGGCGTTCGTCCGGAAGACGTTGATCTTCGCTACGAGAAAGGCGAGTTAGTACTGCATGGCCGCGTCAAGCCGTCGGCCCCAAGGGGCCCCCTGTTGTTGCAAGAGTATGAGGAAGGCGATTTCTACCGCGCCTTCACCATCAGCGAATCGATTGATGCGGGCCGGATCTCAGCGGAATGCAAGAACGGCGTGCTGACCGTACATCTGCCGAAAGTCGAGTCGACCCGCCCACGCCAGATCGCGGTGCGCAGCGCATAAAGCGGTTTAGCTGTGGGCCGTAGGCGGACGCGGAACTGGTCCGCGTCCGCCTACGGCCCACAGCAATCACAGCTAAACAGGGCAGTTTTCCGGCTGCGGCGTCGAGGCCAACAGAGCAATCAGCGTCTGAGGATCAGCCGGCTTAACCAGGTGATGATCGAAGCCGGCTTCCTGCGAACGGCGCACATCGTCGTTTTGCCCATAGCCGGTCAGGGCTACCAACAGCGGTCGCGGCGACAGATTCATGGCCCGGAGACGGCGCGCCACTTCCAGGCCGTCCAGTCCCGGCAAGCCAATGTCCAGCAATACTACTTCCGGCAGAAAGTTTTGGGCTTCGCTCAGGGCCGACGGGCCGTCGTAGCAAAGGCGCGCTTCGTGTCCACCGCTTTCCATCAACAGCGCCAAGCTATGGGCGGCATCGGTATTATCATCCACAATCAATACCCGGCGGCGAGACGAATGCATGGCCGGACAGACCTTTGTCGAATGCGATGGCGCCTCTTCGGCCTGCTCCATCGGCAAATACACAATGAATTCGCTGCCCTGGTTGAGGCCGCTGCTGAAAGCTTCGACACGGCCGCCGTGCATGCCGATCAATTTATGCACCAGCGTCAAGCCGATCCCCAGTCCACCTTGTGAGCGATCCAGCGAACGTTCTACCTGCTTGAATAGCTCGAAAATCGACGATAGCATGTCTCGCGGGATGCCCATGCCGTTGTCGCGGACCCGGAAAATGGCCCAGTCGTCACGGCGTTCTACGCTCAACCAGATGTGTCCGCCTTCCTCGGTGTACTTGGCGGCATTGTTGAGCAAATTGCCGATCGCTTGGGCCAAACGTACCGGGTCGCCACGCACGTACAGCGGTTCTGGCGGCAAGACGACCGTCAGTTGGTGCTTGCGTGAATCGATGAGCGGGCGTGCCATTTCTACGGACCGAGCTACAATTTCGGCCGTCGTCACGCATTCCATTTGCAAGTGAATTTTGCCGCGTGTGATACGCGACAAATCGAGTAAGTCATCCACCAGGCGCGTGAGGTGGCGTACTTGGCGATCGATCATTTCGTAGAGCGAGGCCTGGTCCAGCTCCTTGGCGCTGCCTGCACGTAGGAGCTGGATGGCGTTATAAATCGGCGTCAGCGGATTGCGCAGCTCGTGAGAGAGCATGGAGAGGAACTCATTTTTGTGGCGATCGGCTTCCTGGACATTGCGATAGAGACGGGCATTGTCCAGAGCGATGGCGGCGCGTGCAGCGAGGTCCTCGGCCAAAGCGCGTTCCACGGAAGAAAAGTGCCGTCCCGATTGCCCTTGTCCCAGGACCAGCGCCCCCAGGGTTCGTCCGCGCGCTTGCAGGGGCAGCAAGATGGCCAAATGAAATAACTCCTCATTGCGCTTCGCTGCGGTATCCTTGTCGGCCACCGGATAAGGTACGTCCGGGCCCTCAAGCACCTCGGCCGAACCTCCAGCAAAGACGCGCTCCAGTGCCGAATGGGCTTGTGGAGGCCCCGCCAACGGGCCAAAGTGAACTTCCTGGTCCACCGGTGAAAACCAGGCCAACTCGCTTTGCCATTCCGAGCGGGATTCCGTCCGCAAAACCACGCCTGCCATGTCGGCGAGGTACGGCACTACCAGGCGCAATAGGCCGCGCCGCGTTGCCTCCGTATCGAGCGAACTGGACAGCACTTTGCTGGCCTCGGCGAGGAAAGTGGAACGGCGCAAGGCCTCTTCCGCAGCGGCACGGGCCGCCTGTTCCCGCGCCAACGCCACGCGCTCGTCGGCCTGGCGTTTGACCTGCTGCGTCATGCGATACAGATCGACAAACACCTTGACTTTGGTGCGTAAGATTTCGGGCACGACCGGCGACAGAATGTAGTCTACCGCTCCCATCGAATAGCCCTGGGCGGTATGCATCTCGTCGGCGAAAGCGGTGATGAAGATGATCGGTGTGTGCGCCGACTTGCGACGCTGGCGGATCAGTCCAGCCGTCTCGAAACCGCTCATGCCCGGCATGTATACATCTAGAAGAATGACGGCGAAATCGTGTTCCAGTACCAGGCGCAGCGCTTCGGTTCCGGACCGCGCCTTGATGATGTTCTCGCCCAGTTCCTCCAGGATGGATTCGAGGACGAGTAGTTTATCCGGCAGATCGTCCACGATCAGGATGTTGACTTTGTCGTCGGCGTCCATGATCTCCTTAGCTTATCAGGCATGCTCTCCGGTTGCACCCCGAAACGGGCCAGAGGGCGTGTTCTGCCGTCCCTCGTTGAAGGGAGCGCAACTTCCCATGCTAAGTAATTAAATTAGCGCGGTCCTGCTCGCGGTTAGGCACGCTCGTAGATGTCCGTCAATTCGGCAAGCCGGTCGATTCGGGCCTCAGTGAGCATGTCAGCGCGAAAGCGCCAGCGCCAGTTGCCCCACGGCTGTCCGGGTCGATTCATCCGCGCTTCGCTGCCCAGGCTGAGCACGTCCTGCAACGGGGTGATGGCGTAATCGGCCACGGACATCCACGCCAAGCGGATCAAGTCCCACGCAATGTCGTTATCTGTGCTGGGAGCATAGCAGCGCAGGAAGCGGCGTTCATCGGCGGTGAGCGTTTGATGCCAGCCGTGGGTGGTGTCGTTGTCGTGGGTGCCGGTGTAGACTACCGTGTTGCGTTCGTGGCGGTGCGGCAAGAAGCGGCGCTCGAAAGCGCCGCCGAAGGCGAATTGCAAAATGCGCATGCCCGGCAGATCGAATTGCAGCCGCAGTTGTCGAACTTCCGGCGTGATGACGCCCAGATCTTCGGCAATGAGGGGCAATTCGCCGAGTTGGTCACGCAGCACGCCGAAGAAATCGGCCCCCGGTCCCTTGACCCAGCGGCCTTTTTCGGCTGTCGTCTGTCCTGCCGGGACTTCCCAATACGCCTCGAAGCCCCGAAAGTGGTCCAGGCGGATGCGATCCACTTGTCTCAGCGCCGCGCGCAGACGGGCCGTCCACCAGGCGTAGCCGCTGCGCTGATGGGCCTCCCAGTTATACAGCGGATTACCCCAAAGTTGCCCCGTAGGAGAGAAATAGTCCGGCGGTACGCCGGCTACCACGGCTGGCCGCCGCTGCGGGGTGAGCACAAACAATTCCGGATGGGTCCAGACATCGGCCGAGTCGTCGGCCACAAAGATGGGCACGTCGCCGATCAAGCGAACGTTCCGTTGATGTGCATACTGGCGCAGTGCGCACCACTGACGATAGAAAAGAAATTGCCGAAAGCAATGCAGTTGCACCTGCTCGGCCAATTCTCGGCGTGCCTGCTGGAGTGCGGCCGGCTTTCGGAAGACCAGATCTTCCGGCCACTCATGCCAACTGACCCCGCCGTGCGCCTCCTTAAGGGCCATGAAGAGGGCGAAATCCTCCAGCCAATCGGCCTCTTGCAGGCAGAACTCCTCGAAGGCAGTGCCCAGCGCCTTGTTACGGCCGGCCCGAAAATGGTCCCATGCTTGCGCGGTCAGGGCCGCTTTATAGGCGATGACGGGGCCATATTCCACGTGGTCCGCGGGCCAATGGCCAGCGGCAAAATCATCGTTGCTCAGCAAGCCCTCCCGGACTAGCAACTCCGGACTGATAAGATTGGGGTTGCCGGCAAAAGCCGAGAAAGCGGCGTAAGGAGAATCCCCATAGCCGGTCGGTCCCAGCGGCAAGACTTGCCACCAACTCTGCCGGGCACGGGCCAGAGCATCCACCCAGGCATAGGCAGCGGGCCCCAAATCGCCGATACCGCAGACCGAGGGCAGCGACGTGGGATGCAACAGGATCCCAGCGGAGCGCTGCGGCGGCCGTTCGATTTCCGAGGTGTCCACGACTTGCCTCTCGCTTGACCCAATTCAATCCACGCGGAGTATAAATTAGCGTCGAATCTCCCTGCCGTCGCGCGGAGCGGCCCCTTCACCGGCTTCTGCGCCGGGGGGAGTACAGCGCCAGCATGGACCGCTGACACCGATATGATAGCCGGTCTCGAACAATTGACGCGCCTCCTTGGGATACAAATTGGCGATGCTCGGCGCTTCGCCGTGATAGCCCTGGGGCAAGGCCAACATATGAAAATGCATCCCGGAGAGCAGGCATAGCGAATACAAATGGCTGACATCCGCACGCGTCAGCGCTTCAAAGATCGCCGTCACCGAGGGTTTCAGCCGGTGAAATGCCCTATGGGGCACCGGCTCCGGATCGGAGTACAATTTGCGGCTGGCCAGCACGTACAGATCCGAGCCGGCCCGACAACCAGTAAGCGGGCCGATTGGCGGCAGCACCATAGCGACCGATCCGGCGTCGCAGTGTTCTTCCCGATGCCAGCAGCCGTTGACCTCGATATCGAAACAGACCGGCGGCACGGCCCCGGGCCAGGAAACAGCAGCCAAGAGCACTTTGCGTACCAAGTCGTCGGCGTCGGGCCGGCCGCTCGAAGCGATAGCGCCCAAGTCCCAGATCGCCAAGCGTTTTGTCTCCAAATTCATGGTTCCGATGAACAGTCGCCGTCCTTCGGCGTAGGCGCAGCGCAAATCGGCCATGAATTCGTCGCCGAAGGCCCGCCGGATCAGTCGTTCCGCTGGCTTGGCCGAACCGAACGCTCCATCGAGCAGCATACAGCAGAGCGGACGAAACTTTATTAGGTCCGACGAAGTCATGGTCAAGATGAGGCGTTGCATCGGGGCGTCGTACTTGGGGCCGAGAAAGGCATAAGCGCCGATTAACGATCCGCTACTGATGCCGGTTACCTGATCGAAGGTAGGCCGCTTGCCCGATTGGCTCCAGCCCACCAAGACGCCAGCGGTGAATGGCGCCCCTGCCACGCCGCCGGAAAGCGCAAGGAATTGCAGGGGACGCGCGGCGCTCGGCGGGACCGGCGCTGGCATGTTCAGGGAAGGCGCTGCACTGTCAGAGGTCAACGGTCGAAGGTCGGAAGTTAGAATAAGATCATCTGGCTCTTTTCTGATATCTGAACTCTTAATTCCGGCTTCTGGCAAATCCAGCAACGGCGCAAGACCACCGCCCGGACACGTATTGCATCCACAGACGCCGACTCCAACGACGGCGAGGAACAGCACGTCCCGGATGCGCGAGGCGAGGAGACGGATTGCAGGCTCCATCCCTCCTATTCCTCCAAGCCTGGCGACGAAGCAAACCGCATCCGTCGCGGAATGAGCGCAAACGATGCGTATGTTCTTTTGTTCGGCTGAACGCGGCAAACTACTTGAAAGAACTCGTCCGTAGGCAACGGCGCAACCCGCGGACAATGGGCAAAGGAGAAAAACAGACGAAGCGCTGCGATTGACTTGCCTTCCGCGCCGAGCGTAAAATAAGGACATGAGTTGGTTTCATGCGATCACCTGGGTAATGCGGATCTGGGCAACGGCGATTTCGACGCTTCTCGCCGGTGTTCCGCATTTGCAGTGTCGCTGTCCCGATGGACACATCAAACCTTTCTGCTTGAGCATCCTGGTTCCGTCCACCTGCTGTGATCGCTCTTGCTGCGCTGGTCCTGCCGGCGAGCAGGTGGAGCGCAGCGACCAAGGGCTCACGACGACGAAACCATGTTGTTGCTGCTGTCAGGCAGCACGGCAAGCGGCGAGCCAGCCCTCCGAGCAGATCCGCCCGATAGGATGCCAAAAGACCTTTACCGAAGGACAGCCCGCTCCTCGTACCGACCCCGTTCGCTATTCGGCTAATAGCTTCGTCTCCTCGTTCCTTGACAGCCACAGCCTGAACGCGATCGGCAATCCTCAGCCGGAATTAGGCCGATTCACCGCACTTCTCCATTGGTCTCCTCCTCCATCCGATCCCGTCATCGCCCTGTGCCGCCTCCTCATTTAGGGATAGTCCCGCAACGTATCTGTTTAGCGGCGCTTCGTAGAAGCACCGCAGGCGCCGATGTTTCGGCGACGCATCGCGAATCGATGGGACTCCCTAACGAGGAGAATATTTTATGTCGAGTCAAAATATCTTTCAAAGACTTTATCTGCTTGGAAAAATCTGGCTGGCCCGGCTGCGTTTCATCGCCGTACTGGTCGCCGTCGGCGGCGTCATCGCCTATTGGGACACGATCAACGCCTACTACGAGAAATGGATGCGGCCGCTGGTCGGTCAGGAAACCGCCCTTAGTCCGGACACCGAATATTGGTGCCCGATGCACCCTACCATTGTCCGCGATCATCCAGATAAGTGCCCCATCTGCGCCATGCCCTTATCCAGGCGCAAAAAGGGCGACAAGGAACAAGACGAGGCGCTGCCGCCCGGCGTCGTCAGCCGAGTCCAACTGACGCCCTACAAGGTAGCCGTCGCCGGCATCGAGACGGCCGAGATTAGCTATCAGTCCTTGATCCATGAGATCCGTGCGGTCGGTTTTGTTGAGTTCGACGAGCGCAAACTGGCCCGCATTACGGCCCGTCCCACAGGCAAAAGTCGCATCGAGAAACTGTACGTCAACGTCACCGGCCAGATTGTTGAAAAAGGCGAGCCGCTGGCAGAGTTGTACAGCCCCGACCTTGTTGTCACCGTTAAGAACTTGCTGGACGCTCGGCAGAACGGCAACCGAGACTATGAGCGGATGGCCCGCGATCGGCTGCGGCTGTGGGGCATCGATGATGAGCAGATCGACAAAATCGTACAAACCGGCAAAACCATCACGCACCTTATCATCCGCTCGCCGATCCACGGCCACGTCATCAAGAAGTATCAAGTCGAAGGTGAATACGTCGAAGAGGGCGCCCGGCTATACGACGTAGCCGACCTGTCTACCGTATGGATCGAAGCCCAAGTTTATGAGGACGATTTGCCCTTCCTCAAGGATGCGGTGGACAAGAAGCTGCCCGTCACTGCGACGGCCAAGGCCTTCCCCAATCGGCAGTTCCGAGGGACCATCGCCTTTGTCCATCCGCACCTGGACGCCGCCACGCGCACCCTCATGGTGCGCTTCGACATGGACAATCCCCACCACGAGCTGCGGCCAGGCATGTATGCCGCGGTCACATTCCAGGTTCCGATCACGCAGCTAGACCTGTTGCCGCCGGACGCCGACGACCAACGGAAACAGAAGTATCACCAGGGACAGGTGCTGAGCGTGCCGGAACGGGCCGTGATCGACACGGGCAACCATAAGTTCGTCTACCGGGAGACAGGCCCCGATGTGTACGAAGGCGTCGAGGTTGAGCTGGGGCCACGCTGCAATGGCTTTTATCCCGTGATTCACGGCCTACAGGCGGGAGAACGGGTAGCGACAACCGGCTCGTTTCTCATTGACGCCGAGACGCGCCTGACGGCGGGGGCGGCTTCTACTTACTTCGGCGCCAGCAGCGGGCCGCACAGCGGTCGCCATTCGTCCGCGGCAGCGCGGCCGTCGATGCAGCGCGATAGCAGCACAGCCAGCCTCCGGCATCAGCACGAGTATCCTTTGCCGGCCAAAGTGCGGGCCAATCTTGCCAAGCTCAGCACAGAGGACCGCCGCTTGGCCCAGGAGCAGAGATACTGTCCCATCGAGACGGGCAATCTACTCGGCAAAATGGGCCCGCCGGCCTGTATCGAGATCGACGGCCAAAAAGTGTTCCTCTGTTGCGAAGGCTGTAAAGACGAGGCGCTGGCTCACAAGGACCGCACGCTTGCCAAGGTGAAGGAACTCAAAGCCAGGGCCAAAAAAACAGAGTAACTGCAAGAGGCAACGTCGAGCGTCGCTAAAACGATGGGGGCGGCAGTCGGCTCAACATCGAAGCCATCGGGTCGCGCTGAGGCTTCGGGTAGGGTCCGCCTGTCCGCCCCCGCCTGAACCTGCTTGCTGCACTGGCCTGAATGCTCTTTGCCGGCGCAGCGGGCAGGAAAGGAGGGAACCATGATCGAAAGACTTATCGAGTATTCGATCCGCAACCGCTTCCTGGTGTTGTTTGTAACGGCGGCGCTGGCGCTATTCGCCGTCTACGCCGTGCTGCACACGCCAATAGACGCCGTGCCCGATTTGTCGGAGAACCAAGTCATCGTCTTCACGGACTGGCCGGGACGCAGTCCGCGCGAGATCGAAGATCAGATAACCTATCCTCTTTCTCTTAAATTGCAGGGTTTGGCCGGCGTCAAGATGGTGCGCTCCTCATCAGAATTCAACTTCTCGATGATTACACTGATCTTCGAGGACGACATCGATTTCTATTTCGCCCGCCAGCGCGTATTGGAACGGCTGACACTGGCCAAGACGTTCTTGCCCGACGGCGTGGTGCCGTACCTGGCCGCCGACACCACGGCGGTGGGCCAAATCTTCTGGTACACGGTCGAAGGCGGCGAGCTGGGACCGGAACGTCGCTGGGCCTTGCAGAAATACTACATCGGCCCAGAGATCAACTCCGTGCCCGGCGTGGCCGAGGTGGCTACCGTCGGCGGAACGCCGCTGGAATATCAGATCGATGTCGATCCCAACACCCTGCGTGCCTACAATGTCACGCTCGGCGAATTGTACGAGGCAGTAGCGCGCAGCAATTCCGCCGTCGGGGGCCGCGTCGTGCAGAAGAACAATGCCGAGTACCTCATCCGCGGCGTCGGCTGGCTCGGTACGCTCCGGGAGGAAGCCGGAACAAGCCGAGACATCGAGAAACAGGTTTGCCGGGACATCGAGGACACGGTCATTCGAGCGCGCGACGGCACGCCCATCTACGTCAAGAATGTGGCCCGCGTGCAGGTGGGGACGCAGTTCCGCCGCAGCGTTTTCGTCAAAGGAGGCAACGAAGTAGTCGGCGCCGCCGTCCTCATGCGCTATGGCGAGAACCCGTTGGCCGTCACCAACCGCATCAAGCAGAAGATTCAGCAACTGCAAGCTGCCCTGCCGCCCGGCGTCCACATCGTCCCTGCCTACGACCGCACCCGCCTAATCCACGGGGCCATCGACAACATCACCGAAGTGATGGGGCATGAGATGCTCATCGCCAGCCTGGCTATCCTGCTTATCCTGATGCACGTGCGCAGCGTCTTCGTCATCTGCGTCACGCTGCCGTTGTCGGTGCTGTTCTCCTTCCTGATGATGTGGCTGCTGCGCGTGTTGCACATCATCGACGTGCAGGCCAACATCATGTCGTTGGCCGGCATCACCATCTCCATTGGCATCCTGGTCGATCAGGCCATCGTCATGGTCGAGAACGCCACCCATCATTTAAAGGAACATTTCGGCGACAAGCCGGTGAAGGGCAACACCACCGAGATCGTCGCCCGTGCCTGTCGCACGGTGGGTCGGCCCATCTTCTTCTCGGTTATGATTATTTTGATCTCTTTTATCCCTGTATTTGCTATGAGTGGCCGCGAGGGCAAGTATTTCCACCCGATGGCTTTCACCAAAAGCTTGGCGATGGTCGGCGTGGCCCTGATCTCCGTAACCGTGGTGCCGGCCCTGATTCCGACCTTCCTCAAAGGCCGCATCCGCGGCGAGGAAGAGAACTGGATTGTCCGCAGCTTCATCCATATCTACAAGCCGCTTTTGACCTGGGCGCTGCCGCGCCGCAACCTCGTCATGTGGATGTTCGCCGTGTTGTTGATCCTCGCCGCCGGCATGTTCCCCTTGCAAGCCGTGCTCGGCAAAGGGGCGGCGCATCATGATTGGGAGGTCTGCTTCTTCGCCACTGTGGCCCTGGTGACGTTCTTGACCGTGATCTTCATCCGCGGCTGGCACTGGCAGCTGGTGAGCTTCGTCACGCTGGTGGCGATCAGCCTGCCAGCCTACCACTTTCCCAAGATCGGCGTCGAATTCATGCCGCCCCTCAACGAGCAGACCATCATGGACATGCCGGTCACGGTGCCGCGGGCCAGTGTGACGGAGGCCGTTGACGATCTCAAGGTCCGTGATGCGCTGTTGCGGCAATTTCCCGAAGTCGAGTCAGTGGTCAACAAGGCGGGCCGAGCGGACACGCCGACCGATCCGGCCCCGCTGGAGATGGTCGAGTCGTTCGTCAACTTTCGGCCAAAGGAACTGTGGCCGCGCCGCGTTCTCGCGTTCAACGACGCCGCCCGCCAGGTCCGCTTCCTCTTGGGCGCTCTGGAGGAACGCGGCTACGTCCACCGGGCCGACGCCGACGAGCGCGACGCCCTCATTAACGACGCCACGATGGCGGCCCTGATGCAGTTCGATGAAACGATGCGCGAGCTGGCTTTGCAACGTTACCGCGAGTTTGAAATGGAACTAGGCCCCTTGCTGACGCGCTACGCCGTCGAGGACACGCTGCGCCGCTTCCGCGCTGCCGGTCTCCTTCGTTGGCCGGACGGCGTAGAAGAACAGACCGAGACGGCTGAATTGGTCAAGCAATTGGCCCCACTTTATGGGAATTGGCTCTCGAAGGACCTGGCCCTGGAAGACGTAACTAAAGTTACGCAGGCAGTAACGCAGCGCTTGGCAGAGCGTCAGATCTTAACGGTGGCGCCGGCGGACGCCCTCGAGTTGCGCCAGTTCTTGCCCAGCAAGGTGTTCGATGTTGTGATGGAAACCTTGAGGACCGAGCGCAAGACTTTCGCTGGTGAAGTCCTCAAGGCGCTGGAGAAACGCCGCCGTCAATTATGGATCGAGCGTATCCACAAACGCATCAATTGGGAATTGTTTGATCGCGGCGTAGAAGCGTTTACCTGGGCGGCGCTGGAAGAGCTGGGCCGTGCTGCCCAGGCGAGGCGTCATCTGCTCCACAATGCGGTTCACGGCGCGGCCTACGGCCGTTTCGTCGAGGAAGTAACGAAAGCACGCAACGGCAACGATTACGACAAGAAAGTCCTGGAACCATTCGTTGCTCTGCGGGAAGAACTGGAGAAGCCGTTCGCCAAAAGGCTGGTCCTCTGGCAGCGCAAGGGCGGGCCGAAAGGCGATTTGCTGCAAGAGATCGATCAGGTGGTGCAAATGCCGGGCTGGAGCAACATCTGGACGCAGCCCATCATCAATCGCGTAGACATGTTGTCCACCGGCGTCCGGACTCAGATCGGCATCAAGGTTTTCGGCCCCGACCTGGACACGATCAACGAGGTGTGTAAGCAGGTTGAGCAGGCGCTGAAACCGATCCCCGGCGCCATGGATGTGATCGCCGAGCCGTTCATGGGCAAGGGCTATTTGGAGATCACAATCGACCGCGTCAAGGCGGCGCGCTACGGCGTCCGCGTCGGCGACATTCAGGACACTATCGAGGTGGCCTTGGGCGGCAAGGTCATCACACAGACGGTCGAAGGCCGCGATCGCTTCCCGGTGCGCATCCGCTATGCCCGTGATTTCCGCGAAGACGAGCAGGCGATCAAGCGGCTCTTGGTGACGCGCAGCAACACGGGTGAATCGGATCGCCCATCGGCTGATCGCCGCGCGGACATGACGGGGCCGGCCAGTAGCACCGAAGAGGCGCACGAAGCGGCCCCCTGGCATACGGCCGATGGCCGAACAGCGCTGCAAATTCCTCTGGCGCAAGTAGCCGACGTGCGGATCGTCGAAGGGCCAGCCATGATTAAGAGCGAGAATGGCCGGCTGCGCAACTATGTCACCCTCAATGTCCGCGGCGACCGCGATGTAGTCGGCTTCGTCGAAGAGGCCCAGCGTGTCGTGGCTGAGAAAGTCCGGCTGCCGGAGGGGGTACACTTGGAATGGTCCGGCGAGTTCGAGCATCAGATGCGAGCGGCCAAGACGCTGCGTATCATTCTGCCGGCCGTGCTGGTGCTGATCTTCGTCATCCTCTATCTGACCTACAAGGACTTTCTTGACGCCTGCCTGATGATGCTAGCGGTGCCGGAAGCCTTGGCCGGCGGCGTCTTCTTCCAGTTCCTTTTCCCCAAGATCACGCACGGCTGGTCCAGTCCGCCAGAGCCGTTCACTCTGGCTATCTGGGTCGGCTACATCGCTGCTTTCGGCATGGCCACCGAAACCGGCATCATCATGCTGGTTTACCTGCGCGAAGCCATCGACAAGCGTGGCGGTCTGGAAAAGATCGAATCGCTGGAGGAACTACGGCAAGCCGTGATCGAGGGCGCGGTGCATCGCTTGCGGCCCAAGCTTTTGACCGAAGGCGTTGCTATCGTGGCGCTGGCCCCGATGTTGTTTTCCACCGGCGTCGGCGGCGAGATCATCTCCGCGATGGCCCTGCCAGTCATGGGCGGATTGCTTATCGCTGATGAGGTAGTCGATGTGTTCCTGCCGGTGCGCTTCTACTGGGTACGCCGCGCCCGCTGGCTGAAACTGCATAACCCAAACGATTGAGCACCCCATTTTTTCACTGAAGAACACCGCGAGAAACGCGGCTCAAGGAGTGATGGCCTGCCAGAGTTCCGCAGGAACGAAGAGCGACAGATGGCCGATATTTGTAGGAGCGATGACGACATCCGGCGTGCCTAGCGTTAATGCTTGGCCGGCAAGGATCATGTCGGCGTCGATGGTATTGTCGCTGGCAGTGGGTTGTCCTTGCTGGCGAGCCTGCGCCCATAATTCCGCAGCGCGGCGCATGGCAAGGGTCGTGAGTGGCAAATACTCAGCGGCTTGCGCCAGTGCGTCGAGTCGAGAGAGAGCGGCTTGCCGGTGTATCCTCAGCAACTCTCGGCGCAATTCGTAATCGACGATCTCGGGAACAAGGACGCGCCGCCCCGTTGATAAGAGTGCGGCCAACCATTGCTCGCAAGCAGTCGTCACTACAGATCGACGCGTATGGCACAGTAATCCGAGCGGCCCGGAGTCTAGCAATACGACAGGTTTCACCAGGAGATTCCCTTCAATTCCGGCGGAAAGAGCGGTCGATTCGAAGTGCGGTCGGCGTCAAGGTTGCGAAAAAGCTCTTCAGCCTTTTCGGATTCTTCCGGAGAAAGGGTTGCGTCTTCTTCCATCCATTGGTGCAGCAGAGCGATAGCGGCTGCCCGGCGGGCGTCCAGCGGCGGCGGCAAGTGCTCATCGAGCAAGCGCAACACCACTTCTTCAACCGCCTGCCCGCGGCGTTCGGCTTCTTGACGCAAGCGCTCGTGCAATTCCGGGGACAAGTCGAGTTGCAGCGTCATCCTTTTTCCTCCACAAGTACGATGTCTTTTATCACCATTCTACCTGGTTCACACAATCGCGTTAAGCCGTAACTTGATTCGTCTAACGTCCTCAGATTTTAGTGATACCAAACCACGCACACTCCAGCGCCCGCAGGTACCAGTGCAAATAATGCGGCAGCCACGCCCATAAGCGGAAGCGTGATTGCCCGGCGGTGCGGTCGCGCCATACGGTCGGCACCTCAGCCACGCGCCAGCCACGCCAATGCGCCTTCAGCGTCAACTCCAGCGCCACGGCGAAACTCGCTTGGCTTTCGATGGGGACCTGCTCAATCACGCGGCGGCTGTAGGCGCGGAAATTGTTCGTGGCATCGTGGATGGGCAGACCAGCGAGATAGTGCAACGACAGGCCGGCCAGACGCGACAGTGTTCGCTTGAGCAGCGGTCCTCCTTCTTGACGGCCGCCGCGCATGTAGCGCGAACCGGCCACCACATCTGCTCCTTCCCGGACCAAGCGCGCCATCGGCATCACTGTCTGAGGATCGTCGGAACGATCGGCCATCATGACAAGGAGGACATCCCCTTTGCTGGCCTGGAAGCCGGCCTTGAGCGCGTTGAGCACGCCACGGCCCAGCGTGTTATGCACCAGCCGTACACTGGGGCACGGCGGCGTCAGCGCGGCGAGAGCCGGCAAGGTGTTATCTTCGGGAAAATCGTATACTATGAGTATCTCATGCGGTTCATTTACGGCGCTTTCCACCTCGCGCACAAACGCCTGGATGTTGTCCGCTTCGTTGTAGACTGGCACGACGAGGGAGATCATGGGTCAGATGTTGCCGTACTCCACTTGCTGGCGGACCCAGGGAATAACAATGTCGAGGATGTCGCTCAAGGGCGTGGTAGCGCGGAAGCCCAGCAGGCGTTCCGCTTTTTCGACACTGGGTATGCGCTTCTGCACATCGTAAGCATAAGGCGGATCGCTGATATAGCGAAAAGGAGTGCCGGGGCGAATTTTTTTCCAGATCATCTGGGCCAGTTGTAGCACCGTCGTGGATTCGGCGGTGCTGAGATTGAAGTCCTCGTTGATCGCTTCGGGCCGCTCGATGCATAGGCGGATGCCGCGCGCAAGATCGGCGCCGTAGGTGTAGTGCCGCACTTGTCGGCCGTCGCCGAGAATGTGCAGGGGATCTTGCCCCTTGAGCACTTTCTGGATCAGATCAGGCACGACATGGCTCATGGCCAATCGAATATTGCCGCTGAGGACTTCCTTTTCGCACAGCGCCCGCCGTTCGCCGATGCCGACGCAGTTGAAGGGACGGATGATGGTGAACGGCAAGCGATACTGCTCCCAGGCGCCTTGGGCGTAGTATTCCGTGGCCAATTTCTGAAAGCCGTAGGTCGAGGTCGGCGGCGGACAACGGCGCTGTTCACCTTCCGGCGTCGGCCAAACCGTCGCATTCTCAAACACCATCGACGAACTGATGACGTTGATTTTTTGTAGCGTGCCCCGCTGAAAAGCGTCGATGGCCGCATCAAAGACGGCGGCGGTCAGACGTTCGTTCTCCGCCAATAAATCGTAAGCAAATTCATGAAAATAGCTGATGCCGCCGATCCGGGCCGCGCCGGCGACGACCTGATCTACTCCAACCAGCAACGATTTCAGCAGAGCGACGTCCTTGGCATCGCCTTGGACAAAACGGTAGGCAGGATGCCCTAAAAATCCCTGCTTGAGAGGTCCATATTTGGAGAAATTATCGAGGCCGATCACTTCGTGACCGGCTTGCAACAGTTCTTCGACCAGATAACCGCCGATGAAACCGGCCGCGCCGGTAACGAATATTTTCATGCCCTTCTCCCCGATGAGCGAGGTCTCGTTAGCACCCCGAAGGTGCTTCTCGGGGCGCTGATGCCTCCTCGCTCGCCCCGGCTTCTCGGGGCGCTGACGCTACCCCGCTCGTCCCTTTGACAATACCCGTAATGTCGATGATCGGCTGCCGGCATTGCAGGTCACGATAGCAAGTATGCGGCGTACCGACGATGAGTAAGTCGGCGCGATCGAGCACCTCTGCCAAGGGGGTCAGCTCCGGATCGGAGACGTAAGGATCGGTGCAGAGGACGTGTCTGCATTCGAGCAACAGGATTTTGCGCAACTTGTACGATAGCGACGAACGTGGATCGTCGCTGTCCGGTTTGAAGGCCATGCCCAGAATGCCGACGGTCATCTCTGCCAAGGGATAGCGGCGCTTGACGTCCTGCACCACGAGATAGGGCAGGCCTTCATTAATCATCATTGCTGCCTGGCCGAGGACGAACGAGCCGTGATTGAACGCGCCCAACTGCATAGTGTCTTTGAGCAAGCACGGCCCGGCGGCAAAGCCGGGCCGTGCCAACGATTGCATACGGGGATAGTCCTCGCGCAGAGCATGGTAAATAGCGTGAAAATCGGCCTCAAAATGCTGGGCCATGACGTAGAACTGATTGGCAATGGCAAAATTGATGTAGCGCCAGGCATTGCAAAACAGCTTGGCCAATTCGGCCTCGATGGGCCGTAAGAACAACACCTTGGGACAGATGATGCGGAACAGTGCCGCCGCACGACGAGCGGCCCGCGGCGAGGCCCCGGCGACCAGCTGCGGCAAGTGCTTCAATTCGAGCAGCGATTTGCCCTGCACAATGCGTTCGGGGCAGTAGGCCAGGTCCACGTCGCTGCGGCCCATCTGTTCTAGCTGCCGGGCCAAGCGATCCGTCATGCCCGGAAAGACCGTGCTGCGCAGAACGAGCAATTGGCCGGGCCGGACTTGGCAGAGGAGCTGTGTCAGAGCATGATCGAATGCGCGGACAGCGGGATCGAGATACTCATCGACGGGCGTGCCGATCGTGACGATGATGGCGGCGGCATCTTCCAGGACGGCCGGATCGGTCGTAGCCTTGATGCGGCCGGTGCGGATGGACTGGGCCAACAGCGGCTCGGCGTCGTCTTCATGGAAGGGCATACGGCCACTGTTGACCAGGGCCACGCGCTCCCGTGAGGTATCGAGCAGATCCACAGAATGCCCTTGGGCGGCAAAGGCCAGCGCCAGCGGCAGCCCTACATGACCACAACCGCCCACAATGGCCAGGGGACCGAATGCCAGTTCCTTCTCGTCGAGAGCGTCGCCGGCCAGATGGGGATCGGTGTTGTGATGAGGAGCATGCATGGCAAAGCCTCTCCGAAGATTGGCAAAGATTGTGGAGGACTTACTTCCGGTTGTAGCAGCGCTGCACGGTTTCCACAATGGGAGCGTCGAGATTTTTACGTAGGACAAAGGAGAAAATAATCCGTTTGCGCGGGCTGGAGGGAACCGACGAGCAGGGTTGTCAAAGCACTCTGAGGAGGCGCAGAACTTGTGCAGACAAAAAATGCAGAAAAAGCGACAATGGGCCACCGCTAGGTAAGGGGTTAGGTAGATGGGGAGGGACGGTGGATAGCTCCTAATTACCTAACCGCTTGGAAAACGGGAGAAGCGCCATGAAGGTGTGGTTACGACTGGTGCGTGGAATGCGTGGATGGGTGGTGACAGGTTGGATCGTGGCCTTGGCTGTGGCCTTCAGCTGGGCCCAGATGGTTCCGGGCGAGATGGCGGAATACAGCGAGCCGCCGCTGATTGAGCCGCCCCAGTCTCCCCAGCCTCCCCATTCGCCCCGTCCACCTTTTATGCCTCCCCCTCCTACTCCCTTGCCGCCGGAACAGGCAGCCCCATTTGCGCCGGCATTAGCTCCTGTTGGTCCTTCTTCAGAATGGGGAGAGATGATAGGAGGAGCGAACCGGTTGGCCCCGCCGACGCCAGTGGTCCAGCTGCATGTCCGAGCACCGGCGCAGGTAAGCCCGGACAGGGAGATAGAATATCGGCTCACGGTTGAGAATGTCTCGTCCGCCCCTGCTCATCATGTGCTGGTGCGTGATCGTTTACCGCGCGGTGTGGATAAGAATATTCGTGCGGAACCCAAAGCCACGGAACAAAAGAAAACCAAGGACGGCGACACCGATTTGCTCTGGGATTTGGGCACGGTGAAACCAGGCGAGCAAAAGGTAATTGTGCTGGCCATCAAGCCCAAGGGGAACGAAGACGTTCAGAACCGTGCCTACGTGCAGTTTGAGTACGGCCAAAAAGTCACTACCCGCATCGCCAAGCCGGGCGTGCGCGTCAAGACAACGGCTCCTCCCTTGGCGATCCGTTACGAAGCGGTTTCTTTTCAGATCGAGGTTGCCAATACAGGGGCCGCGCCTCTTCGCAACGTGGTTGTGACCGATGAGTTGCCTGTCGCTCTGGAGTTCGTCAGCGGCAAACCGGAACCTCATGCGGATAAGCCGTTGACCTGGAAGCTCGGCGACGTTCCTCCTTATCAAATCCGTCGCATTGAATATCAGGCAATTTCCAAGCAGACCGGGACGTTCCGCAACAACGTCAAAGTGACGGCGGCGGGCGGCGTGAGTGCGGCGGACAGCGCCGGAGTGACGGTCGGCGAAGCGAAGCTGAAAATCAGTATCAGCGCTCCTCAGCGCCGCCTGGTCAACCGTCCTGTCCCTTACCATATCACGGTGGGCAATGTCGGCTCGGTCCCGTTGACCAACGTGCAAGTGTCCGACGAACTGCCGCCGGGCGGTGTCGCATTCGTCAGCGCCAGCAGCGGCGGACGGCGCGAGGGCGGTTTCGCACGCTGGTCACTGGGCAACTTGAAACCGGGCGAGTTGCGCTCTCTGCTTGTGGTCCTTCGCATGCCCACACCAGGACGATACCGGAACGCGGTCCAGGTCCAGGCCTCTTATTCTCCGGCGGAGCGCGCCGACGGGAACATAGAAGCCAAGGCGCGCTCTGAGGAGACACGTATTGAATCCGCCCGTGTTCCTGTCCTGGAGATCGACAAGAACACGGATTGGCTGGTCGTAGGACAAAAAGCGATTTATACGATCCGTTTATTCAATCCAGGTAAGGACAACGTCCTTCATCCCAGCGTCCTCGTGGAAGTGCCCAACGAGATGAGCATAATCGCTGTACGCGGCGAGTCCACCGGACAACAGCGGGGACAAAAAGTCTTTTTCGACCCTGTGAAGGTGCTTGATGGGGGAGAAGAAAAGGCCTACACGATCGAGGTGGAAGCCAAGAAAGCCGGCGAGGCCAAGTTGCGGGCCTGGTGGACGGACGGCCGCCAGGAGAACGGCCCCCCGGAAATCTGGGAGGACAAGATGACCATCCTCGACCCGGCGCAACAGGTGAACCGCGTTCTGCCCCATGCGCGCTTTCTCCTTGGGGCGCAGACGTGGCCTCGTTGGCGTTGTTGGACTTGGGCCGGCGCAGCCATCACGATACCATGATCGATGTTGGGGCCTTCTCAAGGAGACGGACAAATGCCCTTTTTTAGATGCGCCTTGGCGGGTTTGTTGTTTGCTGCCGGGGCCGGGTATGGCGCCTCCGAGGCGCAGTGGATCGCCGTGACCGCTCCTGCCTTTCGTCAAGCTATCGAGCCGCTGTGCCAACAACGCAAAAGCCAGGGGTTGCGCGTAGTCGTGGTGCAGACCACTGACATTCTCGACCGCGACGATATCTGTAGCGGCCGAGGGTTTAAACTGCGTGAGCATATCAATAAGCTTTGCCGCGCTCATAGGGGGCCCTCGTATGTCTTGCTCGTCGGCGCTCTCTGGGCCGGGCAGGTGGATGAGCCAGCGAACAAAGTGTTGCCAGCTCTGATCGGCACCATCGGCCGCATGAAGGGGCAGCCCAGCGATAACGGCTACGGCTGTCTCGATGAGGATCGTTTGCCGGCTGTGGCTGTGGGCCGCTTCCCGGCGCGAACCGAAGACGAAGTCCGCGGCATGGTCGCCAAGACGCTCGAATACGAATGCACTCCGCCCTTCTCTCCCCCCGAAGTAGGGGGGGAAAGAGGCGGGTGGCGACGGCGCCTGACTATCCTGGCCGGCATTCCCGCGTACAACCCGTTGGTCGATCGCCTGGTCGAAAGCCTGGCCCTGGCCCGTTTCGCCCGGCTATCACCCATCTGGACGGGGCGCGCCATTTACAGTAATCCGCAATCGCGCTTCTGCTTGCCCGAGGATTGTTTGCACCAACGCGCCTTGCAGTACGTCCAAGACGGAGAGGCGTTCACTCTGTACCTGGGCCATTCCAACGCCGAAGGATTGTACGGCGGCCGCGCGCGTTATCTCAACCGCGACGATTGGGCGCAGCTGCGCATCAAGCAAGGCAAGGGCGTATTGATCACGTTCGGCTGCAATGGCTGCCAACTCAAGGGTGACGACGGCGAGGGTTACGGCCTGGCGGCGATGCGCAATGCCAATGGTCCTGTGGCCGTCATCGGTTCGCACGGCATCTGCTTTGCCGCTATGGTCCAATTGGCCGCAGACGGCCTGTTCGAGTCCACATTTGCTCAGACGCCGCCGCAACGGCTCGGCGACAGTTGGCTGGCCCTCAAGAACGGCATCGCTCATGGCGGCATCGATCCGGTCACGTTCCGCTTGCTTGACGCTGTGGATGGGAACAAAACGATCCCGCAAGCGACGCAGCGCCAGGAGCACTTAGAAATGTTCTTGCTGCTGGGCGATCCCGCATTGCACCTACCGCCGATGCGCGAGGATATCCAGATCAACACGGACAACTCGGTCGTGCCCGGTCAAAAATTGACCGTACGCGGGAAACTTCCCAAGCGCTTGGCCGGCGCTCGGGCGTGGCTGACGCTGGAACGCCCGGTGAGCAGCGTCCCGGACGATTTGGAGGCAGTCCCTCCGGCCACGGCAAGAGCATACGCCCAGGTGCTGCTTTCCAATCACGAACGGGCCAATCACTTCATCCTGGCAGCAAGCGAAAGCACAGAACAAGATGGTCGCTTTCAGGCGCAGCTCGATGTGCCGACGAAACTGCCGTGGCCACGCTTGATCTTGCGCATCTACGCCGCCAACGAACGGGACGAAGGCATGGTCGTACATACCCTTCTGCCTCGCTCAGCCAACCGGAGTACAAAACCATGACGCAGCACTATCAAGCCGACGGTGTTTCCTTTGATTATCCCGACGATTGGCAGCTCGACCGCGAGGAGAGTGCCGACGGCTGGACGGTGCTGCTGCAAAGTCCCGGCACGGCCTTCCTGACATTGACCTGCGAGCCGAGCGATGCGACCACCGAGGAAATGGTCGCCGCCGCCTTGGATGCGCTCAAGGCCGAATACCCCACCTTGGAAGCGCAGCCGAAAATCGATACGCTCGCTGGGCAAATGGCCATCGGCTACGATATGCAATTCTTCAGCCTTGACCTGACCAATACCTGCTGGACGCGCAGTATCTACGGCCCGGAGGGCGTTTTGCTACTCTTGTGCCAGTGCAACGATCTGGAGTTGGAGCAATATGAGCCGGTCTTGCGGGCCATCTGCGCCTCGCTGACAGTCGAGGAATAGCGGATGGCGGCGACAGGGCGTCGCCGCCATCCAGGCCATTTTACTTTTACTCGGCCGCGCCGACGATTTCCGGCTGATCGGCGGCTTCCTCAGCAGCTTCTTCGCCGGGGGCGGCCTGTAGTGCCGGCGCTCGCAGACGCACCTCGGCCTCCTGGTATGTGCGGAAGCCGGTGCCGGCGGGAACCAGGTGGCCCAGGATAACGTTTTCCTTCAAGCCCACCAAGTAATCGACCTTGCCGGCCAGCGCAGCTTCGGTCAGTACCTTGGTCGTCTCTTGGAACGACGCCGCCGAGATGAAGCTGTCCGATTGCACGGCCGCCTTGGTAATGCCCAATAACTGCGTGCTGCACGTCGCCGGTACCGGCGTGGTGTAGGTCGGCGGCTCCTTGCCTTCTGCCTCCAACCGCGCCCGCTCTTCCTCGAACGCTTCCTTACTGACGATCTTGCCGGCCACGAACTTGGAATCGCCCGGATCCTTAATCTTGACACACTCCTTGAGGCGATCGTTGACGGCGCGGAAGGCGAACTTGTCGATAATCGAACCGGGCAACAGACCAGTGTCGCCCATGGTCTCGACCTTGACCTTGCGCAACATCTGGGCCACGATGATTTCAATGTGCTTATCGTCGATGTCCACGCGCTGGCTGCGGTAGACCGACTGCACTTCTGTCACCAGATAGCGCTGCAACTCCTCGATGCCCGAGATCTTGAGGATTTCGTGCGGCACCAGAGGACCGAACACCAGGCGTTGGCCTTCTTTGACGCGGTCGCCGGTGTGGACGGCCAGGTGCTTGCCGGGCGGTACCTGATGCTCGCGCTCTTCGCCGACGGGCTTGCCGTTTTCATCCACCGGCTGAATGTAGATGAGCCGCTTGCCGCGTTTCTTTTCACCAAGGCGAACGATGCCGGCCACCTCGGCCATTTTGGCCGGGTCGCGCGGCGTCCGCGCCTCGAAGATTTCCGTGACGCGCGGCAGACCACCGGTGATGTCCTGGGTGCCGGACACTTCGCGCGGCGTCTTGGCCAACAGCGTGCCCGCCGACACTTTCATGCCTTCGCGCACTTCCAGATACGCTTTCTCCGGCATGTAGTACGTGGCCAGGATTTGGCCCCGTTCATCCTCGATGATGATCTGCGGATGCAGATCGCCTTTGTGCTCAAGGATTACCCAGCGTTCGGCGCCGGTGGCCTCGTCACGCTCCTTTTTCAGCGTCTGATCTTCGACGATTTCGTCGAAGCGGATGCGGCCGGAGAATTCGGCGACGATCGGCGTGATGTGCGGATCCCACTTGCACAACACTTGCCGCTCTTGCACCATCTGGCCGTTCTCGACCAGTAGCACGGCGCCGTTGGGGACGGCGTAGCTTTCCAGCACCTTCTCGTCCTTGGCGCCGGCGGTTTTTGGATCGACGATTCGGATCTCACCGTTGCGGCACAAGGCAATGCGCTCGCCCTTATCGTTCAGAACATCCGTGATGCGCTCGTAACGGACGATGCCAGCCTTCTTGGCCTTGGCCTCCGATTCGCCCATTTCACGCTTGACGACGCCGCCGATGTGGAAGGTTCGCATGGTCAGCTGCGTGCCCGGCTCACCGATCGACTGAGCGGCGATGATGCCCACGGCCATGCCTTCTTCGACCAAGGCTCCGGTAGCCAGGTCCATACCGTAGCACAGTCGGCACACGCCCAGCGGCGCTTGGCAAGTCATGGGCGAGCGCACGATGATCTTGTCGATGCCCATCGACTCGATCTTGCGCGCCGCCTCCCAGGAGATCATCTCGTTCTCATCGACGATCATTTGGCCGGTCACCGGATCCTTGATGGGATTGCGGCTGACGCGGCCGCGGATGGTCTCGGACAACGGCCGTTCGATCTGCTCGCCTTTGTAGACCACGCCCTTGCTGACGCCTTGGGTGGTGCCGCAATCATGCATGGTAACGACGACGTTCTGGGCCACGTCGGCCAGCTTGCGCGTCAGATAGCCGGAATCAGCGGTTTTGAGGGCGGTGTCGGCCAAGCCTTTGCGTGCGCCGTGCGTCGAGCTGAAATACTCCAAGACGCTGAGGCCCTCGCGGAAGTTGGCCTTGATGGGCGTCTCGATGATGGTGCCGTTGGGCTTGGCCATCAGGCCGCGCATGCCGGCCAACTGGCGAATTTGTTCGGTGCCGCCGCGGGCGCCGGAGATGGCCATTAGGTAAATCGGATTGAGGTACGGACGCAGCTGACCACTCTCGTCTTTGCGACGATCATTCCGCAGATCCTCCATCATCTGATCGGTGATAAGGTCGCGGGCATGCGTCCACAAGTCGATGACGTTATTGTAGCGCTCGACTTCGGTGATGTTGCCGCGATCGTACTGTTTACGGAAGTATTCGACCTTCTTCTCCGTCTCGGCCAACACTTTCTCTTTGTTAGCCGGCGTCTTCAGGTCGTCGGTGGCGAACGACAGACCGGAGCGCGTCGATTCGCGGAAGCCCAATTCCTTCATGCGGTCGAGCAGGTCGATGGTTTCGCGGCGGCCGAGTAGCTGATAACAGTCGGCGATGATGCGAGCCAGGTGTTTGCTCGACAACGACAGGTCGTAAAACGCCATTTTCGGATTGAGAATGTCGTTGAACAAGACCCGTCCGACGGTAGTGAGGACCAGGCCGCTCGATTTGCGCGGAACCTCATCGACGCGCGTTTGGCCCTTGTCCACTTTGATCTCACTGATGACCTTCTTGTCAATGGGCAAGCGGACATAGATGCGGGCGTGGACGCCGAGCTTCTTCTGGGAATAAGCGGCGAAGACCTCCTTGACGCTAGAGAAGATCTTGCCCTCGCCGGCTTCACCGGACTCGCCCAACTCGCCGCGCGTCGCCGTCAGGTAGTAGCAGCCCATGACGATGTCTTGCGACGGGCTGATAATCGGCTGGCCGTTGGCTGGGCTGAAGATGTTGTTGGTGGACATCATCAGGATGGTCGCCTCTACCTGCGCCTCGATGGAGAGCGGCAGATGGACGGCCATCTGATCGCCGTCGAAGTCGGCGTTGAAGCCTTTGCACACCAACGGATGGATGCGGATGGCGTTGCCTTCAATCAACACCGGTTCGAAAGCCTGGATGCCCATGCGGTGCAAGGTCGGTGCCCGGTTGAGCAGGACCGGATGGTTCTTGATGACCTCTTCGAGGATGTCCCAGACCTGCTCTTCCTTGCGTTCGAGCATCTTTTTGGCCGACTTAATGGTGTCGGCGTGGCCCAGTTCCTTCAAGCGACGGATGATGAACGGCTGGAACAACTCCAGGGCGATCTTTTTGGGCAGGCCGCACTGGTGTAGCTTCAGGTCCGGTCCAACGACGATGACAGAGCGGGCCGAATAATCGACGCGCTTGCCCAGCAGGTTCTCGCGGAAGCGGCCCTGCTTGCCCTTAATCATGTCGGTCAGCGATTTCAGCGGCCGATTGCTCGAGCCTAGCACCGGGCGCTTGCAGCGGTTGTTGTCGAACAGGGCGTCAACCGATTGCTGGAGCATCCGCTTCTCATTGCGGATGATGACTTCTGGGGCGTTGAGATCCACCAGTTTTTTGAGGCGGTTGTTGCGGTTAATAATACGACGATAAAGGTCGTTCAAATCGCTGGTGGCGAAGTTGCCGCTGTCCAAGAGCACCAGCGGCCGCAGATCGGGCGGGATGACCGGAATGCATTCCAGCACCATCCACTCTGGCTTGTTCTGGGGACCGCCCAAGCCCGAATCGCGCAAGGCTTCGACCACCTTTAGGCGCTTGACCAGGTCGCGCTGTTTTTGCTTGGAGGGTTTGTCCTTTCGGTTCTCCTCATCGAGTTTTTCGCGCAGCTCAGCGGCCAATTCGACGAGGTTGAGGTTCTCCAGCATCTTTTTGATGGCCTCGGCGCCCATGTCGGCTTCAAAGGCGTCGCCGTAGTTTTCCCGGGCCTTGCGGTAATCTTCCTCGGTCAATAGCTGGTGTTTCTTCAAGGGCGTGTCGCCCGGATCAATGACGACGTAATCCTGGAAATAGATGATCTTTTCCAGACTGGTCGTCTTCATGTCCAGGAGCGTGCCCAGCCGCGACGGCATGGCCTTGAAGAACCAGATGTGGACGACGGGGGCGGCCAATTCGATGTGCCCCATGCGTTTGCGGCGGACCCGGCTGTGCGTGACCTTAACGCCGCAGCGGTCGCAGATCATCCCCTTGTATTTCATGCCGCGGTATTTGCCGCAGGCGCACTCCCAGTCCTTCTCCGGCCCAAAGATGCGCTCGCAGAACAAGCCGTCCTTTTCCGGACGATACGTCCGATAGTTGATGGTCTCCGGCTTTTTGACTTCGCCGAACGACCAGGAGCGGATGTCGTGCGGACTGGCCAGACTGATGCGCACCGCCCCATAATCATTAATACGATCGTAATTGATGTCGCCATTACTCATGGTCCGCCCTCCCAAATATGGAACCACCCATTGCACACTCCCCTACGTAGAAGAAGAAAGAGCACATTTTTCTTCTGTGGAAGCGTCGTGCAATTTGGCGGTTTAGGTCCTCTTCTTTTCCAGTTGCATGTTCAGGGCCAAGCCGCGGATTTCGTTGGTAAGCACGTCGAAGCTGGCGGGTGTGCCAGCTTCCAGCGTGTTCTCGCCCTTGACCATCGACTCATAGATCTTGGTACGTCCTTCCACGTCGTCGGATTTGACGGTCAACAGTTCTTGCAAGATGTAGGCGGCACCGTAGGCTTCCAGCGCCCACACTTCCATCTCGCCAAAGCGCTGCCCGCCGAACCGCGCTTTACCGCCCAAGGGCTGCTGGGTAATCAGCGAGTAGGGGCCGGTGGCGCGAGCATGCACCTTGTCATCGACCAGGTGATGCAACTTGAGCATGTAGATGTAGCCGACCGTCACCGGTTGTTCGAAGCGTTCGCCGGTTCGGCCGTCGTACAGATAGGTCTTGCCGGTTTCCGAAATGCCGGCCTCCTTGAGGCACTTGCGGATTTCCTCCTCGGTAGCGCCGTCGAAGACCGGCGTGATGGCCTTAAAGTTCAGTTTCTTGGCGGCCCAGCCCAGGTGCGTCTCCAAAATTTGGCCGACGTTCATACGGCTGGGAACGCCCAGCGGGTTGAGCAGGATGTCCACTGGCGTGCCATCGGCCATGTACGGCATGTCTTCAACGGGCAAGATCTTGGAGATGACCCCTTTGTTGCCGTGGCGTCCGGCCATCTTATCGCCCACCGAAATTTGCCGTTTGGTGGCCACGTATACCTTGACCATCTGTTGCACGCCGCTGGGCAACTCGTCGCCGCGCTTCATCGAGTTCAACTTCCGTTCCTTTTCGTCGAACAGAAAATCCAGGCGTTCCTTGTGGCGCTGATAGATGTCGCTGCACTGCTTCTTGCGCTCAGGGCTGCGGATGTCCAGATGGTCCAGCCGGAATAACCGCGCCTGTTCGACGATGCTTTTTTCGTCCCGGTCCTGGCCGAGCGTCTTGTTGGTAACGTTGTCCTTGAGGTCCTTCTTGTCCAGCACCTCGGACAATTCCTTAATCATGGCCCGGAACTGCTCGACGATCTGTTTGTTGAAGCGATGCTCCACCTCTTTGAGTTCTTTGTCGAAGGCTTTCTTCTCTTCCTCCGACATGGAGGCCCGCCGGCTGAAGCGCTGCGTGTCGATGACAATGCCCTCAACGCCGGAGGGCACTTCGAGGCTGTCGTTTTTGACGTCCTCGCCGGCCCGGCCGAAGATGGCGTGCAACAGCTTCTCTTCGGGCGTCAGCTCACTCTTGGATTTGGGCGATACCTTGCCGACCAGGATGTCACCCGGCTGGACATATGTGCCGACGCGGACAATGCCGTACTCATCGAGATTGGCCAGGGCCTTGGGCGAGACATTGGGGATGTCGCGGGTGAACTCTTCTTTGCCCAGTTTGGTCTCGCGGATCTCAATCTCGAACTCTTCGATATGGATCGACGTGTAGGTGTCGTTTTCCACGAGTTTTTCGCTGATGATGATGGCGTCCTCGAAGTTGTAACCATCCCACGACATGAAGGCGACCAGGACGTTGCGCCCCAGGGCCAACTCGCCTTGGCAAGTGGCCGCCCCATCCGCGATGACCTGTCCTTCCTTGACCTTTTGCCCAATGCGCACAATCGGTTTTTGATTGAGACAAGTATGCTCGTTGAGTCCGATGAACTTGCGGAGAACATACTCGCGTTCATCAATGCGGATGCGTTGTGCATCGACGTAGGTGACGGTGCCGCTCTTCTCGGCCTTGACCACCATGCCGCTGTTGTAGGCCACGTCTTTTTCCAGGCCGGTGGCCACCAACGGCGGTTCGGTGACGAGCAAGGGCACGGCCTGGCGCTGCATGTTGGAGCCCATCAGCGCCCGGTTGGCGTCGTCGTGCTCCAAAAACGGAATTAGCCCTGCAGAGACGCCGACCATCTGTTTAGGGCTGATGTCGATGTATTGCACCTGATCGGCGGGAACGGTGGCGAAGTCGCCGCCGAAGCGGGCGGTGATGCGATCCTGGGTGATTTTGTGGCCGTCAGTCGGAGCATCAGCCGGGGCCAGGTAGGCCTGAGATTCCTCATCGGCCCGCAGGTACTTGACCTCGTCGGTCAGTTTGCGGTGCTTGACGACGCGATAGGGAGTGATGAGAAAGCCGTACTCATCCACGTCTGCATAGATGCTCAAGTGTGAAATCAAGCCGATGTTGGTGCCTTCGGGCGTCTCGATCGGACAGATACGGCCATAGTGGGAGATATGGACATCGCGCACGTCGAAGCCGGCCCGCTTGCGGTTGAGACCGCCCGGCCCCAGCGCCGACAGACGCCGCTCATGCGTCAATTGCGACAACGGGTTGGTCTGATCGACGACTTGGCTCAGTTCGCCGCGACCGAAGAAGTATTCGATGGCCGCAGAGATCGACTTGGGATTGATGAGCGAGCGCGGCGTCATATCTTGTTGATCGCGGATGGACATGCGCTCTTGCACCGTGCGGCGCAGTTTGAGGAAGCCTTTGCGCAGTTCGTCGGCGGCCAATTCGTCGATGGTACGAACGCGGCGATTGCCCAGGTGGTCGATGTCATCGATGTGGCCTTCGCCAGCCCGCAGCTTCATGATGTAGCGGATGGCGTTCAAGTAATCCAGCGACTGGAGCGTCATTTCCGACTCTTCGATGTCCTGATCGAACTTGCGATTGATGCGGAAGCGGCCAACCTTGCCCAGGCGATAGCGGTTGGGATCCTGGAACTTCTCCTTAAACAGCTCGCGCGCTTTTTCCAGCTGCGGGGGATTGCCCGGACGCAGTCGCTGGTAGATTTTCAACAGCGCTTCCTCGTGGGTGCTGGTCGGATCTTCCCGGAGCGAGGCGAGGATGAGCGGATCTTTGACCTTGGTGAGGATGGTCACTTCCGTCACGGGGCTGGCGAAGATGATGTCGAGTTTTTCGTCTGTAAACGTTTCGCCGCTGTCGAGATAAACTTCGCCTGTTTCCGGATCGATGACGTCGCCGACGGCGATGGCGCCCTTGATCTTGGCACGGGCGTCTTTGCTGTTGACTTTGACGGTCTCCGTCGGATAGAAGGCGCGGAGGATGTCGGCATCGCTAGAATAAGCGGGATCCATGGCGCGCAGCAGAGTCATGGCCGAGAATTTGCCGGACTGGTCGATGCGGACGCCAAGCGTGTCCTTTTTGGTGACATTGATTTCGATCCAGCTGCCGCGCTCGGGGATAATGCGGCAAGAGTGCAGCTTTTTGTCGCTGGCTTCGGTTTCGACGACGAAGTCGACGCCGGGCGAACGGTGCAGTTGGCTGACGACGACACGCTCGGCGCCGTTGATGATGAATTCGCCGCCGCCGATCATGATGGGCATGTCGCCAAGATAGACTTCTTCTTCGACCGGCTGGTCTTTGACCAGGCGCAGCCAGACCCGGAAGGGCCGGCCATAAGTCAGGCGCAGTTGCCGGCACTCATCGGGGCCGTAGCGCGGCTTGCCCAGTTCGTAGCGGAGGTACTCCAGGGAGAGCGTATTGTCGTAGCTTTTGATGGGGAAGATTTCGCGCAACACGCCTTCGAGGCCGATGGGTTGGCGTTTCTCCGGCGGCACGTCCAGTTGTAAAAAACGCTCATAGGAGCGCGTCTGGATAGCCGTCAAGGGCGGCACCTTGGCGGTGTCGCCGAAGCGGCCGAAATTGCGGATCTCTTCGGGCATAAGGGTGCGAACAGCGGGGACGGGCATGGTAGCTTTGCTCCTCCCAAAAAAGACAAACAGGTACGGATCGGCGCGAGCCTGTCAGGCACGGCAGCCACTCTCGTTCCCAAACTCTGTTGGGGAACGGTCGCGTTCATCACCGGGCCGACTGGGCACAGCGCCGTCGGCTAGTATTCAGATGATCGTTCAAGGGTGCAGGAGTCGCTGGTGGAGGCGCCCCAACAAGGACGGCGCCGAACGGTCCTGTTCGATGGAAGTTCGATACAGGATCTCCAATGGGTCGGTCCCTAACGTTACCCAGATCAATACCCGGACGGCGCACGAGCGCAGCCAGGCACCCGGCCTGGCTTTTTGTCACCCGGGGGCGAGGGGAAAGGCTGATTGGTTGCACGCTGCGTTCCGCGTTTGTTTCAACCCACACTCGGCGGTGCGTCCGAATCACTGCCAAGCGAACATCGCCACGCCTCAACTCCGAGATACGGAAAACAATCTACTCTATTTCACCACAAAGGCACGCAAAGTGCAAGGACTTTTTTCCCTAGGCGAGCGGCGGGGGGGGTTTCCCCCCCCCCCACGCCGGGGGGAAAACCCCCCCCCCCCCCCCCCCCCCCCCCCCCCCCTCCCTCCCGCACCCACCC